>Ga0302221_10000179_pt1 | contig 56120 bp, 11 predicted proteins | sample II_Palsa_E2_1_FD_193517 | JGI IMG/M metagenome (GOLD analysis project Ga0302221, IMG submission 193517) | Peat permafrost microbial communities from Stordalen Mire near Abisko, Sweden - II_Palsa_E2_1 | ecosystem: Environmental > Terrestrial > Soil > Palsa > Peat permafrost | place: Sweden... | reverse complement strand
TATATTTATATATAAGTTATATTCCGTGGCCACTTTTAAATACCCCGAACCCTTTTTAATAAAAATTTACGTTCGCGTTGTCGTTATCGCGCCTTATTTATAAAGAGTCCCCTTTTATAACATAATAAAGTTCTTTTACTTTAGCTTTATTATTAAGTTTTTATCATTTTTAATCTTTATAAAATAGTTATATTCGAGCTTTAAGGCCTTAATATTATACTAGAAATCAAAATCAGCCTTATAATTGTTATAATATATAAATTCACGTAAAGTAGCCATATAATTCGGTACTTGACTTATACGTCTCAAAATAATTATAGTAATTTAAGATGCGACGTAATTTCGCGTTATATAATCATTTATTAAGCTTTTAATACTATGGCTGACGCACGGGCCAATCTGTATTATACGCGGCCGTGTTTAATAACGAGCGAACATTACGAGCTTAATCCGATAAGTCTGGGTTTTCAAGGCATTTCATTAATAAATGAGAATTTAAAAATCGTAAACTTTTAAAAGTTAATTAATAAATAGCTTCTTTACCTTTTATAGCTCTTAATTACTAATTCTTATATTATAATTATTCTTAATTATTTTATAACTTTTCAAGTAATCGCGATAACTTTAGTGTTCTTAAGCCTGAAGGCGGGGTTGCAAAGGCTGGAAATCGCTTAAAAATACTTTGAAAACCCAGACTTATCGGATTAAGCTCGTTAAGTCAGCGCCAACGTTTAAGCCCTCTTTAATACACGTTACGCTATTATAAAAGATATTAAAAGTCCAGTGGCAATATTAAAGCATTATAAAGGCATATACTCCTCTTGACCCTTTATGAAATAAAGAAGAGAAGAAATAATATTATATATTAAAAGCGAAGTCAATTGTCAAGTACTTATTTTAATTTAAGCTTTTTAAATAGTTTATATCGTCTTGATATTAATAAAGCCCCTTCAGAATCTAAACGTGATATATTCCTTTAAAGATCGCTTATAGGCTCTTCTTTGCTTTTTATCTCTTCTCCTTTTATTATAGTCTTTAAATCTTAAAGAATTTTCTATAAACTTTAATATTTAAAATATTTAAGTCCGACGATTTTCTTATATTTTATAAGAGCTTTTAAATATATAATCCTAGCCTTTATAAAATCGACTTGAAGTTTAAAGAGAGAGTTAAGACTATATAAAGTTTTAAGCGCAGAGATATAAGTTATGATATTATTTATATTAAGCGCCGTCTCGTACTCTTATAACGCCTGCTTATATATCTGTTCGGCTTCGACAAGCTTGTTTTAGTCGGCGTAGAGGTTCTTTAACTTATTAATCGTAAAAAGTATCGACGTGTACTCCGGACTCTAAGCCTTCTCCTTGCCTTATAGCGTCCGCTGATATATCTGCTCGCCCTTAGCCAGCTTATTTTAGTCGGCGTAAAAGTTCTTTAAATTATTAACTATATCAAGCGTCGATATATACTTTAAACTCTAAGCCTTCTCTTTACTTTATAACGTTCGCTTATATATCTATTCAACTTCGATAAACTTGTCTTAATTGGCGTAAAAGACCTTTAAGTTATTAATTATATTAAGCGTTAATATATGCTCTAGACTTTAAGCTTTCTCTTTGTCTTATAACGCCCGCTGGTATATCTGCTTAGCCTTGGCCAGCTTGTCTTAATCGGCGTAAAAGACCTTTAAATTATTGACCGTGTTAAGCGTCGACGTGTGCTTTAAACTCTAAGCCTTCTTTTTATTTTATAGCGCTTATTAATATATCTGCTCGGCCTCGGCCAGCTTGCCTTAGTCAATATAGAAGTTCTTTAAGTTATTGACCGTATTAAGCGTTAATGTGTGCTTTAAACCTCAGGCCTTCTTTTTATTTCATAATACTCGCTTATATATCTGCTCGACTTTAATAAGCTTACTTTAGTCGGCGTAAAAGACTTTTAAGTTATTAATTATATTAAGCGTCGATATATGCTTTAAACCTTAGGCCTTCTCTTTACTTTATAGCGTCTATTGGTATATCTACTCGGCCTCGGCCAGCTTACTTTAGTCGGCGTAAAAGACTTTTAAATTATTAATTATATTAAGCGTCAATGTGTGCTCCGGATCCCAGGCCTTTTCGTAGCCTTACAGCGCTTATTGATATATCTGCTCGGCCTTAGCCAGCTTACTCTAATTATTGAAGAGATATCTTAAGTCGAAATATGTCTTTACTATGTCATTATCCGAAACTAAGCCGTTTAATACAATATGAGAACATTTAACTATATATTAAAGAAGCCGTCGCTAGATTAACTACGGCTGTTTAACTTACTTATTTAAGACATATAATACGATAGAGTTTAGTGCTGCTTTAATAAGATCATAGTTCTATTCTTAATTGAGAACGTGCACTGTCTATAAGTGAATATATTTATGAATATTATATTTATATAACTCAAGTAATTCTTATAATGACTTATTTACTTTAATAAGCCCGTAGTCACTAAGTATTTACATCGCTTTATAAAAGCTTAATTCGTCGTTAATAAGCTTTTATATCTAGTTTGAGTCTTTAAAGTCGTTATATTAAAAGAGTTTAAACTATATATTTTAATTATTAAAGTATGTTTATAATCGAAGAAGTTGAGCCGAGAGTAAGTTCTATTACTTAACGCGCTTAAATGAAATCTATTAAGTAAAATAGAGAGTTCGGTCTTTATATGAGCTTAATTTAAGACTTATCTTCTATAGTTTTGTCTATGATTTCTCGTATAAGCGAAGATAGTCCGAGAAAGATATCGCCGTTTATTTAAAATATATTTTAGTCGTTATAAAAGTAAGAGGGAACTTATTTAATTCTTTGACGAGCTTTATAATATCCGCATTTATATAAAGATTAATATTACTTTTATTATATAAAATAAGGCTTACTATTTATTAATCCCTCTTTACGCGATGTATTTGACAAAATCATAAGATTGTCGTATATATCTTTTAACTTCGTGACTTATATAAGATGCTTGATTTAAACTTATAACGACTATATAATGATAAGTATCGAGCTTTGATATGTTTTGAAAAGATATTTCGTGATGTCTATTATTACGGGATCTTTATTACTCGTTAGTCTTAAATTATTATAATTGTCATATATTATTAATTATCGTGTATTATACGACAGACTTAACTACGCCTTAATAGTATTGATAACGTCGTCGAGGTTCTTTATATTAATAATATTAAGCCCGCGGGCTAAGAAGTACTCTTATAATATTTTCTTTGCCACTTTAATAAAACTCTGTTTCAACGAATCTTTATCTTTAATATTAAGCCAGAATATCGTTAAGTAATTGTCTTTATACCGCTTTATATATATAATAACTAGTTGCGTCTTATTAATTCCGTTAAAGCCGTGAAGAATAATAATATATCGAGAGCTATCGTTATTCAATGCTTTATATCTCTTTTTAAGCTCAGCCTTTTATATTACGAAATGTTTGATATTAAAGACTATAAAAAGACTAAACGAGATCGAAAAGTTCTCGTATTTAATCTTTATCCGAGTTAATAATCTCTTCTTAACTTATTCCGGATTAAATGAGAAGAGTATATCATACTCTTTTCTTTTTTATTAATCGCCTTTTATAGCCGTCTTATTATATTCGCCCTTTCTTCGTTATAAATAAGCGGTATATAAATATTAAAGATATTAAGTAATGAGTATACTATGTCTTCTTCACGAGTCGTTTAACGAGTTTCTGTTTATAATATTCGTTTAATTAAATTAAACTCAGTTAAAGGACTTCTTTAAAGAGCTTTATTAAGGATTTTTATTATCTTATAAATATATTACTTTAAGGATTTTCTGTCGTTTAAAAGCTTCTGATTTTTAAAGAAGAACTCTATTGATGTCGGAGCAATGAGCTTTTAAAGAGTTTAGCCTCGTATAAACCATCTACTTATTCGCAATGCCGATTCTTAAAGAAGTTATTAAGATTGGTTAATAATGTCGACGTCTGCTTTTAAAACGTCTGATAAAAAGACGTAGCACTTCGCCGCATTATAATATTATTAGAATATAGAGTTAATAGCCTTTACGAGTTCAGTATTATTCGATTTGTCGATATAATATATGTCAATCCAGAAGTAGTACAAGCCATCACGTCTGGCCTATTCTTTATAGAATTGAATCTTATTAAAACCAGTCTTACTCGCTTTATTTCTTTCTATCATATCTTTGAAAGTGACTTCCTTTAGTCTTTACGAGCTTATTGAAGTAAGTCTGGGTTTTCAGGCCATTTTTAGACGATTTCTAGCCTCCGCGGCCCCGTCTTCAAGCTTTAAAACACTAAAGTTTTCGCAATCACTTAAAGATTATAAAATAACTAGAAATAATTACGACATAAAATTTAATAATCGAGAGATTTAAAAGGTAAAGAAGTTATTTATTAATTAACTTTTAAAAGTTTACGATTTTTAAATTTTTATTTATTAGTAAATGCTTTGAAAACTTAAACTTACTTCAATAAGCTCGTTATATATACGAGAGGATAACGTATTAAAGAATATCGTCGAAGAATTACGTTAAACTAAACTCGTCATCATTCTTATATTTTAAGAGACGCATTATTCAAATAAGACTTGAGACAGTGTTTAAATATAAGACTATTAATAACAGTTATAAAGTCGGTATATATATATTTATTAGATTAAGAGTAAAGGGTGGGTCGAGGTTATACTTATATAACTTAATTAAACGACAGCCTCGCGGCATAACGTCGTTATATATTATTATACGAGCGCGTTAAACCAGTTAATTATAATTAACTATTCGTAGAGACTATAGCGGCTGTCCGGACTATTTAAAGAAGGCGTATAAGCGATCGAGCAAGCCATATATAGTTTTTCTATATATCATTAAAGGCGTATCTCACAATTAAAACTTTATAATTACCCGATTTAATAGTTTAAACAAGTTAATAACTACGTATAGAAATTTCTAAAAGAACGCTATATTTTATATGAACTCGGTATAATATATAATATAATATAGTTAGCGTGCTTATTAATACGACATTATATAAACGTAGTAAATTCGCTTAACGTTTTATGCCTTTTTATCTGTCCGGATAAACTCGGTACGCAGGTTTCTTTATACTCTAAGTGTTTAAAACTTAGAGTCATATTCTTTCTTAATAATATCTTTATATTATAGCCCTGAAACTCAGAGACAAGCCGATAGTCATAATAGAGTAAAGAGTAATAATTATAACGGCTTTTGACGCTCTTAATAAAACGATCGACAATATAATTAAACTATAGTATTTTTCTAATTATAAGTCGAGCCTTTATAAAGAAATAGCCAAAGAATAATAGTAAACAGATTATAACTTTATATATTTATATAATAGAGATTTAAGACCTTTAAACTATAAAGTTTTTTCGGCACACCGGTTTTTTCAATATATAAAGATAGACGTTAAATCGTCTTATATACTCTTGAGTACTTTTAAGAATGACGGCGAATATTAAAGTATTTTCAGATCAGTCACAGTGATAGTTTTTTATATTTAACTAATTACTGACTAATTACATCCTTTGATTAAAGCTTAACCGAACTCAAACTTAACGTCTATTTATAAGCAAGTCTCGGCCTTTAATTATCTCTTTATATATGAAATTATGAAATTCTTATTTATTTAAGTTTATATTTAATATATAATTATAAAAACATTGCTGCTTTAATAAGCGTTCATTAATTAATCTTAATAAATATCTCACTTTTAAAAAGATCTAGTTTAACTTAAAGATATATATATACTTTCTTAACGACAGCGCTTCTTCAAATTCATCGTCTACGTCCTTTGTATTTTCAACTCTCTTCTTCTTTTAAAAGCCAACCTTACGAGCCTCTTTAATCACTTTATAAGCCTTTTTAGTCGTAGCTTCCATCTTCTCTCTCGCCTCTTCTATCTTTTCTCTCGCCTCTTCGAGCTCAGTAATCTTAATATTTAATATGTCAATCGATTTCGTATTAAATTCACATTCTCTCTTAAGACGGTCTAAAGAGAAGTAATCCAAATCAAGCGATCCTTTAAAGTCCTTTTTAATGACGCGTATATATTCTTGAATAATATCTATATAAGTAAATTTCAGTGATTAATAATAACCGCGACTACTTATAATATTTATCAGTTTTTAATAATTGAGTTATAATGTTTTAAACTAATAGTTCTATTTGACTAAGATTAGTTTTAACCGTGATGTCTTATAAACATTAATATATTAATTAAAAGACGACGCCTTCGAAGATATATATATAGACACCGCTTTATTAATAAACACTTTTATTAGAACATCACAAGTAATTAACTTAAGATTTAAACGTATACGGAGCGCTTTTCTATTAATTAAGACATTATATAAGACGTGTTCTTCATCGCTGGCTACTTCTTTATCGCTTATATCATTGCGGATTATTCCTTTTGAGTCGCTTATTATTAATGCTTTAAATCAAATAATATAAGCAGGTATAAATACAAATTAAAGTATTATAAAAGACTTTAAATAAGGGATGTTGTACTCTATACTAATTATGTTCGAAAATAAAGGTTTTTATTTACTATTCTTACTTCGTTATTTATAAACTGATTCTCTCAGCATTTAGATCGCGTTAAAGATAATATAAGGTCTAGTTATATATACGTCATTAATAATACACTTTGTCACTTTAATGTTTAAGTAGCCTTATTCCTTTTAAAGCATTTAAAGAGTTGAGTATTATATAACTGACTATACTTTTATTTGAAATATAAGCAGATATTAATCACATACTCTATAATAAAACCCTGCTTAATTCGGCATTTAAGGCATGAGTGTCTTTAATTATAGCTTTATATCAACTGAATTAGCCTTTTCACGGATGACGAGCTTGCTTTTAAATACTTGATATAAAACTTTAAGAAAAGAACGGCCTGATTTTAATTACTTAATTAACTTGAACATTGACTATATAAAGCTATTACTGCAGCTCCTTTATTAAAGCTTCCTGCTTCTTCCTTTAATGCTTTAATTTATCATAAACTTAAATGCTTTATTATATCCTTTTGACGGTTTATTATATAAGCGACTTTTATTTAAATTATATATTTATCATTTATCGCTGTTTGATTAAATGACTGCTTTCGGGTAAATGTCAATAATGCAGTTATAATGACTCTATTACTTCATTAAGAGCATAAACATTATAAGCCATTTTATAAAGCCAATTCTTACCCGGTTTTATAATTCTCTTTACTTTTTAATAAATAAAGAGAGGATTGAATTGAGATAAGTTTATACACTCATATAAATCTAGCTCGTATTATAAATCTAGCCTATATTTAAATTATATAAGCTTGACTCACGTTATTATAAATATAAGAAGTATTATATTATACGGGATAAATTGATTAAGCCTCGTTGACAAAATCATACTGTCTTATTTATTCACTTTATTCCGGCAGCTTGATCTATTTATATTAAATAATGAGCTGAGCTTTAATCTTGCCTCAGCGGTTTAATACTCATTATATATATTGAGATTCTACTTTATGATAGCTTTTATAATTACTTCAGCTGCTTAATATTCATTATATAAATAATAGACTAAGCATTATATAAATCCTCTTCCTTTTAATATACTTGATATTAAAATGATTAAAAAGGCCGATTCAATAATATTTTATTATCTTAATCGATGGGTCTCGGTTATATATTAAATATCCGCGCTTTAATAAAAGGATATATTATTAAAGCTTTAATATAATAATATGACCCCGTTAAGATTAATATAAGGCATTTTTAAAGAGTTTAATAACAGGCGTTTCAGCTTATATATAAGCAGTTATATTAAAAAAAGTTGAATATAAACTAAAAATGATAAATAAAGATTCTTATATCGGCAATACGGCTCTTTAATAAGTCAAAGAATGCTTAATTCCCTTTAAAAGCAAGGCTTACGCATTTATCCTCAGCTTTATAAGTCCGAGCTATAAACTTCATTAAAATATAACGCGATATCACTCCGGATTTAATATAAAAATTACGTATTTTGTCACACTCTTTAATAATAATCAATTAAGCGCTTAAAACACAATAAGGCTCTATATCTTCTCTTATTTAATAACTAAGTATAAGAATACGATATTTATTAACTTTTAAATTCATCTTTTATTAATTCTCTCTTTTTTATATGCCTTTTAATATCTTAAATATAAAACGAGAACTCGTTCAATTTAATTTACGTTAATTTATATAAGAGAGTGTATTTCGTTTCAGTTTATACAGACTTATATTATTTAAAGACTGTAATTTATTCCGGTTTATATCAAATTATAAAGAAGACTAACTCTCTCTTTAATTTACTCTTTTTTTAACTTTATTAAGGCTCCGCAAATATAAAACCTCTTTCTTTTAATGAATTCAATCGCAAATAATTAACTTTTTTATAAGCTTTACTTTAATACTTATTTAAATCATTATTAACACTTTTGATATATAGTCAAATAATACTTCAGATTTAATCTAAGTCATATAACCAGTTAAAAATCTCTAAGTTTCTATTAAAGATCTATAATATAATATAGAAATTTATTATTAATAAGAAACGACTTGTCAAACTCCGAATCATAAACCCGCTTATTATATAAAATCAGTAACTTAAGTTTCACTTCGCCGAGCTTCGATACTTATTTATTATAAGTCAATGAAAAGTATTAATTATCATTATAATATTAAACATCCCTTTTATTCTTTATATATATTAAGAATCCCGCCGTATTAAACTGACCGTTTATTAAAAGCTCAGCCTTTAAAACTATTTTAATTTTAATTATGATATTTTTATTATATCTTTTGATATATTTCTTTGTCTTAATTAATATTCGCTCGAATAAGACTAGTGCTTCTTATTATTAAACAATTGTAATAAAGCGAGCATATTATAATATATTGCCTTTTACTTCTTAACTTTTTCTAATTATATATAAGACGCTAAAGAAAATACTTAATAAATATATTAAATGATTTAATATTTAAGTCATCTTCGTAATATAACTTATTTGTCGGATGTTTTTATTAATAAAAGATTTTAATTCAATCTGTTATTTAAATTTATTAAAAGAAGTTGTAAAAGATTTATCGTCTATTATTATATTTAATATAACTTCTCTTTAAACGCCTTATAATTAGACTTTAAGTTTAAAGTACGGTCATCTTTATATATAGTATAAAGATGCCTTTAATATTATTATCAGTTCTGTTTATATATATGTCGTGAATATAAAAGCCGTTGTTTTAAAGCCATTTATTTTCGGCTTAGATTTGACAATCTTAATACTCATTAATATATTATATTAAATCGCAATTATTATAACTATTATTAAAAAGAACCCTTTTAAGTTAATAGTTCAGCGTTAAACGAGGCTTGTTTTAATTTAACGTTTTTAAATGAATTGGATTTATAAATAGTTGTTTTATATTCATTAAAAGATAAAGTCGATTAAAAAGCCGACTTAAATAAAAGATACTTTTTAATAATAATTTAATTATGTCTTACGTAATTTAAAGTTTAATTAAAGATATTGTTTTATATTAATTATTCTTTATAAACTATTTAAGCCAGTTATAAGAATATTGAAAACCGCAGTTGTTATAAAGACAGACTAATTAAAAATAAATAATCGAAGAAACATTTGAACTGCCGAAGTAAATGACAAAGAAAGTGACTTTATAAACAAGTATAATTAATAAAATAATAAAAGAGAGTCTTATAACGGAACTTTCTTTTCTCAGTTATTAAACTTCTCTTTTAAAATGAGTAAGTATTCTATTAATTATATATTTATATCATCGACTTTTATTACTTTCGTCTTTATAAAAACCAACTTCTCTTTTAATTTAATAAGTATAAAATTTAAAGAGCTTATAGTCAAAGGCTAGAAATTATTAAATTTTCTTTTTAAATTAATTATTTGATCTTAAAGTAACTTGATCTTTAGACTTTTTAATTATATACTTAATGAATTAATAACTATTTAACTTAATATTAAATAACCGGCTATTAAATTCGTTATTATATTAAATCCAACTTTATTTAAAATAGCTTTATCTTCCAGCGTTATAATAAACGAAGTTAACGCGATGTCTTATAATATAATGATCTTTATATCCTTATAATAAATATGAATATAATTATTTCTAGTCTTCGATCTAATTAAATTCTTAAATCCCGACTTAATTATGAGTTTAATTCCTCGTACCGTCGTAAAGTAATATAATGTCTTAAGACATTTAAACTTAATTATTTATATTATGTCTGACTTTCTCTCTTTCTATATAATATAAAATAAAAAATTTCTGAAATCCGGTCTATTTTTCTTCCGTTATACTTTCACTAGTCGGCCTTATTTATCAGTTTCACTTATTAACTTTATCTTTAATATTACGAAATACTTCTTTAATTCAATTATATTAATATCATTTCGGAATCTGAAAATTAACTTCTTAAGATTAATATATAGAAGTTCTACGCAATATAAAGACTTTATAACGTCATTTATTATCCTTTATCGACTAGTAATAATCCGCTCTTTTATTAAAAAGAAATGGGTTACTTAAAAGAACTTTATATTTCCAAACTTTATTATAATAAGCTCTGCCGTTATTCTCTCTGTCTCTTTTTAAATAAGCTTATTAATAATAGTTTAATCAATTACAGCTTTTACTCTCTGTTTTAAAGTTAGAATAAAGACTATTTATATATCCGGATAACTCTTTTCAATATTAACTTTTACCCTTTTTATATTTAACTTTTCAAGTTTATCTTTTACTGCCTCGTTATATAGCCCCTCTTTTATAAATGAGAGACGGTTAATTAAAGGCTTAATAAAGTTAAGATATGCTATCAATCTTTTAATATCGATTGTTTATTAGTCTATTAGATTAATCTTATCCTTTTCGTTTTACTCTTTGATTTCTTTATTTAAAGCTTAAAGCTTATTTAAAACATAAGAGTCTTTAAACTAGTTTATAAGTTTCTCAATATATAATACGGCTTTTTTATATATTTCTTTAATAAAGTCGTTTAGTTTTACCTTTATATTTATCTCCTTCTTTTTTACTTTTTACGCCGTTACTTTACTTTTTTTAATTAAAATGATTATTATTTAAATATTAAGAAAGTAATATTAATTAATTATATTTGTTAATATAGTATTAATGTCTTTAATTTTCTTTACCGTTGCTTTATTTAAGAGCTGGCTAAAAGGCGTATTCAAAACTTTATTATAATAAAACTTTATTAAATTGAATTACGTATTAAATATTGCGAAATCAATAGTTTATTACTTTAATATAATCTCATCTTTTTTATTCTGTTTTATTATCTTATTATTCAAGGCCTTTAATATAATAAAAGCTTTAAAGTTAACCGAATCGTGATAAAGCGTTGTTAAATATAATATAACTTATAAATATATTTTTTAAACGAATTTCATCGGCTATAATATCTCCTTCTTAACTTCTATATTATTATCACTATTGAGATCCTTTATATTATCTCAAATCTTAACTTTATTAATATTTTATTTCTTAACTTTTAATCTTTTAATTATATTTAAAACTCTTAAATTCGAAATTAATTAACGTGACGAAGAAAAAAGCTTCGTTACTTACTTTTAAACGCCTTTTTAATGTCTTCTCTTTTAATATAATTTAAATGAATTGAAGTAATAAGCGCTTTAAAAGCACTTAAAATCTTTTCTTTATCTTTATTATTTTAAACGCTTAAGATTTTTCAGTACTCTTTTAAGTTATAGTTTAATACTTCTTATATTATTTGTCTTTATTTTTTAATAAGTTTAAATTTCTCTTTGTCGTCTTTATTATCATTTAAAAGATCGTTAAATAAAGATTTCGAGTTTGTTAAAACTCTTACTGCTTTTATTATTATTACCGCCTGCCTCTGTTTTTTAACTTCAATTCTATTATTTTCAATATCGAGAATAGCTTTTAAAGAGTTTAAACTATTGATATTTAACGTCTTTTAATCTTTCTTATTAAGTTTTATATTAATATATTCTTTTATTACAATTATTTTCTTATATTAAACGAAGGATCGGTTAAAGTCTATAATATTAAAAAAGATCTTATCAATATTAAAAGTTTACTTATTTATAAACAAGTACTCGAAGTTCGTTTAAAAAAGACGCTTTTATATAATTGATTTAAAAACCATTTACGACATCTTTTATAAAGTCAACGTTTAACCCCAGTGTATAAAGTTATAATAAGTCTTATTGTTTATTAAAAATATGAATTCTTAAGACTATTTCTGTCTCTTTATCAATTTAAAAGAGGCTATATCAAGCAACTTAAGTATTAGTCCTTTTATTAACTTTAATTATAAAATACTTACGTTTAATTTATATTACTTTTTATAAATATAATCTGTCACTTCTTTTAATCAAACTTAGAGAATTCTTTAAATTTCAGTTTTATATTATTAATTATACGTTTCTTTATACTTATTACTATCGTTTCTTTATTCAACTTAAGCTTAATATATAATAAAACGAGTTATTTCTAGAATACGACTATAACTTAACCGAATCCAACTTCTTTTAACTTTATTTTAATAACGAACTCTTAAAATAAACCGGCTTTAATCACTATTATAATATAGTTATCTTTTACGCCTTTTAATATTCTTTAAATAATAAATTATTTATCTTTTAAATCTATAATTATAATTCAGATTTAAATTAACGACTTCTTTAACTTTAATATTATTAACTTAATATCACTTAATAAATTTAATAACTTATTTGTCTCACTTTTTAATATAAATAGCGTTTTATATCAAACCGGAGATCTTTTTACATTATATTAAAACTTCTTTTTACTTAATATAATAATAAGCTCTTTTAAGCCATCTTTAATAATTTTAAACTTTAATATTATTACGAGCACTTTTTAACTATCTTTAACGGCTTTGAGTTTCAATTTAATTAAGACATAATCGGCTTTATTAAAATCGACCTCGTCTTTATTAAACTTTATACTCTTTATTAATTCTAAAGTTTTAATAAATAAAGAGCTCTTTAATATATTTTTACTTTTAACCGTTATCATTGCTTTAATACTTTAATCTCTTTTACTTATTGTATATTCCACTGACTATACCGGTTATAAAAGTTAAAAGGATTTTTTTAATTTTTTTTTTAATTTTTTTTAAATAAATTATATAATATATACTTTTTTTTAAAGTTTTAAATAAACGACTAATTACGAAGCTTAATTAAGATTTTATTTGAATTATATTATAAGTTATCTGAGTTGTTTTAAAATATAAATAATATTATTTTTAATAATTTATTATTAAATCGTTTAAGTAATATAAGCGTTTAAGCGTATAATTATATTTAATTACCTCCGGCTAATAATATTTAGCCATTTAACTTATTATATTTCCTTTAATAGATCTTATTTTAAATCGACTTGATTTTTAATATATAATTTAAAGAATTAAACTTCTTTTATTGTCTTAATTATAGAATATTTTAATTAACTTATTATAACTTAAATAGTGTTTTCTTACTCTCTTTTTATTTATATCGTAAATGAAAGCATTTTGCCTCTTATTAATATTAAAGTGAATTTAAAAGTCTTTGTCTTATATGACTCTTCTTTGCCTCTCTTTAATATTATAATGAATCTGATAATCATTTTTATAAATGTATTTAAAACTCAACGGATTAATTATTAATGTTTTCGAAGTTAAAGATCTTTTTAAAAGAAAATTTAATTAACGACTATATATTAAATAAAAAGCAAAGGATTTATAGTCTGCTTTTAACGAGTAATAAGCTTTAAAAAGATGGCTTAAATAAATATACAAGAAAAATTCTATATTTAAAAAAGTTTATAACCGGCTCTTAAAAACTTATTTAAACTCTTTTTGATTTTCAATATATATATATTAGATCTTGATTACGTTTAATTTAAAAGACGATTTTTTAAATATCATAATATAGATATTAACTTTATTAAAGGAATGGCCCCGTTGACAAATAGTCCTCTTAATATATAAAGACAAAAAGAATTTTCTATTAACTTTTTATTTAAAAAGATAAAAGAGTTTTAAAAGAGGCAGTAATTAAAAACAATTAATAAGATCACTATAAAGAATTCGTGATTAGAACATCATATCGCTTAATACTGAGAAAGCTCGTCTTATATAATTAACCTTTTATAAAGGATTTATCAAGTTATTACTTTATTATAAATTATATTTAAAGAGTATTGCCGGGAAGATTTAATGACAGACCGAGTATAACTCGCTTTTTAAAGAATAAGCGAGGAACGCCCCGTTAAAAATCATTTAATAAATTAGATATAAAGAATATAAGCGTCGGAGTTCTTTATTTTAATATAAATTTAATCTATCTTTAATTTAATAAAAATCCCCGATTACTTTTTTCTATTCAATTTTAAGCTACTTCGAATTCGTTAGTTTAATAGCCTCTTTAAACTCTTTAACGAGACTATTTATAAACTGTTTAAAATTCCTTGTTTATTTTATAAACTACTTGATATAAATTTCAATATTTATAAAAAAATCTGTTTTAATAATTAAATCTCATTTTAAAATTAATAATAGACTTTACCTCGTCTTTTCTTTAATATTATAATTGGCTATTAATAATATTTCATAAGTTTATTCGAGATAAGCACTCACTTATTTTATAAGTTCTTAATAACTACTTTTAATCTATTTATTCTATCTTTAAACAGACTTATTCCACTTTTAAGCCTTATAATAACTTGTCTTTAATCTTATTTATTAATAAAGTGTTCATATATAATATTTTATACTTAAACAGCCGGTTATATCTATAATAACGGATCTATTAAAACCCTTGTCGAAAGACTGAACGCATTATCTTAAACTGTCTATATATAATCTTTTAAAAAGTAGTTTGAGAAAATTAAATTAAAGATTGAATTAATAAAAAGATATAACGGAAAAGTTAATAGAAAATTATACGGTTTATATTTTAAGAGGCTTATATAAACAAGGTTGGAACTATAAGGCTAACTTGGCTAATGCGTCTTTTAATACTCTATATCAATGCTTAAGATTCTTATATTAACTCAGTGTATATAAACTCTACTCGGCCTTTAAATATATATTATAAAATAAAAAAGATATCCGGCTTAATAACTTAAATCGGATTTATAAACACTTAAAGAGACCGTTTTCAGCCTTATCCTCTTAATAGTCAACAGAACGTTTTATATTAAATATAAACTACTCGCATTTATTAATAATACGTTTTATAAGCGCCTTTATCTTGAGTTTTTAAAAAGCTGAATTTTGACACCGAAGTATTATCACTTTCATTTGTCACAATCCGAATCATTTTATAACATTAGATTTATAAGACGTTTATAATCACAACGTATATTAATTTGATCTTTAAAGCTATTCATTCTTCTTTACTTCTCGGCTTTAAACCAGCTCTTTAATTCTTCTTTAACTTGGCTTAATGCTTTATAACACTTTGATATCTGATTATAAACATCTATTATATATAACTGAAGCTGTGATTAAATAATTAAGTGCTTTATAACCTTTTAAAGACAAGCTCTTTCTTAATAATACTTTTTAATAATAAGGTTTTCGAGATAAAGTACTTATATATTAAATATCGCTGAGTTTATTCAGTAATAATAAAGTCTTAAATTAAAAGGTATTTATTTTAATTTAAAGATTAATAATTATATTCGGCCTTAAATTGCTTGTATTTTTCTATTTTAAAACCGCCTCTTTTATAAGAGTTAAAGTAGTCTTTAATGAAATATTCTTTTTAATATCATATAATTGATTTCTTTTATCGCTAATTATATCGCTTATATTATAAAGTCCGTTTAATTGAATATAACTTAAGGCTGACACAGTTGACATAATTAATACGATTAAATATAAGTATTAATACTTGCCTGCCTTTAATACTATTTTAAATCGAATCCAATTAATAATGTATTAAATTTTATAATATATATATATATAAAAAAAAAAGAAAGAAAAAATAACTTTATAGATTTCGAAATTAAAAGCTTTTTAAACAGCGTGAAAAGTAGACAATTATTTAAGTAATGTCTTTTATTTATTCCGTTTTAATAATAATCTCGAGAAGTAATCAATTAATATATAATTAAGACAAAGTATAATAAAACGAATTTATCCTCATTAAAACATAGCTTTTATATAGTAAAATATATCTAGAATAAGAGCTTTTAAAACAATTTATAAGAGGACTTTCCACTTAATACTTTATTAAGTAGAAAGTTATATTATTCTCTTTAAAAACTTAAGGCGTCTTATAATCTTAGCCTCAGTTTTAATCCCAGCCTCAATTATAATCTAAGCCTCAACTTTAATAACTTTAATCTTAGCTTCAACTTTAATCTAAGACTCAATCTCAACTTTAAGCTTTATATTAATTTTAATAACTTTAGCCTTAGTCTCAACTTTAATCTTAAGCTTTATATCTTCAACTTTAACTTTTATTTATTAATACAGATTTATTTAAGATTATAAAAAAGCACTTTATAATAATTAAAGACGCTATTGAAAGTATATAAACGAATATATTAAATTAATTAACTATTTATACTTGTCTTCAATAAGTATTTTAATAAGAATAAAAGCTTTAAGCCGATTACTCCGACGTATATTAAAAACTATATTTTAAATATAAACAACAGCTTATAGACTTATAAAATATGTCGACTTAATATAATTCTCTTAATTAATAGTTTAATAAGGCTTAAAGAGCTATTTTTAATCTTAAATAAAAGATTAATAATCTCGAGAAAGAGAGAGAGAAAGTAATATAAAAATATCAAAATGAATTAATTAACGCAATAAATATTATTAATTCAATTTAATAAAGAATTAATAAACTTAAAAAAGATAAAGACTATATAATACGAGAATATCAAAGCGCAATAATTAAAGCGGTTGATCACATTATTATTATAAAACAGAAAATTCGCGAGCTTAAAGAAAAGTATAATATATTAAAGGCATATAAACTAAGCGAGTCAATAAAGTAAAATCCGTTATCAAAAAGTAAAAAGAGACAGAGACTTAAAAATGAGTTTAAAATAAGTTCGTATAAACTAATTATAAAAGGCTATAAATATCGGTATATAATAATAGTAAAAAAGGCAGATATAATTGAAGTATTTGTTTAATAGTCATATAATTAAGTTATAATATAATAGTTATTTAATAAATTGAAAGTAGTCGTTATATTTAATATATTTTTTTTTTGAAATTGTATTTTATTTTCCCTCTTTATAAATATTAAGAGCTACGTTCGAACTTATTTTAAATGCTTTAAACTATTATTAATTACTATCATTATAATATAATATAAGCACTTTCAAAGTAAAACTCAATTGATTTTTAATCTTTAAAGCTTTTTTTATTTATTATTAATTAATAGCGTCTAAATATTAAAACAAAGTTATAAAACATCTTAAAAGGCTTATTGAAACGAACTCTAAATATAGTTTAACTTGTTTTTAATTAAAAGTACTTGATATTACAAACTTATAATTACGGGAGTTAATATCTCAAATTTTAATTATAATAGCGATATTAATTACAAATCTTATACCCGATTTATATACGAGATTTAAGATTAAAGCGCTTATAATAAGTCGATTATATTCTGTCAAATTAAATAAGAGCTAATACTTTATTTAAGGCTATTAATATAATAAGAGTTATATTACTCTCATTTAAAAACCTTGATCGAGAAACACATATATTTAATATACTTTATTAAGCTTTTTATAATTTTTTAAAGTCAAATTTAAATATAAGATTTATTTTTATTAATAAATAAAGTTGTTTAATTGATATAAGTATTGATTTTAATTTAAAGCTTTAATTCTTTATATTCAAAAATAAATATAGAGTTTATTACTATTAATAAAATAGTTTAATTTAAAAATAATTACTGATTGCTCGCTTTAAGTTTAAAAACATAGTCAATAATACACTACTTCGTTTATTTTAATATACCGTGTTTATTATTGATTATTATTAGAAGCCTTTAATACTCTGTCACTGCTTTTTTAAACATCTTCTTTACTTATATCATCTTTTATTCGAGATATATATTTATAGCCTGTTTTTTTAACGCGTAATTTAATTCCTTTTTAAGTTAATCGTTTTCTTTAGTCTTTTCTTTAATTATCTTTAAAAGGCTCGGGGTCATAAAAGTTTTAAATGTTTATAAGCTTTCTTTTATTGCTTCAATTATTATAAATGTCCTTTTATAACGAAGAATCTCATCGTCAATAGCAGTAAGGTTTAAAAGTCTATTAAACCCAGACTTTAAGAATAAGAAACGAATTTTCAGTCGTTTTATTCTATATATAATTATTATATTGTCGTTTTTATATTATAAGTTGACATCACTTATAGTCCACAGTTTGTTAAGAAATAAAAACTAATTATATATACTTCGAGAGTTTAATTTTAACTCTATTTAAACTTATAAAGATCCCATTTAATTTGTCTGACAAAGAGGTCTATTATTATTACAATATGTAATTATAAATACTTATTCGGATATAAAAAGCTTTAAAAATAATTTCCTGTTTAATTCTTTTAAATAGATTTGCGGTTTAACTTCTTTTATCGCTTTATTAAATAAAATCATTAAAAATAAACAAAGTGAGTGAGATATAACTAAAGAATATAATAAGTGACTCGGAGGAAACATCGCCTATTCGTATTATTATCATTATTCATTCTCTTGTCTTATCAATTACTCAAATATCAAGCACGTATTAATAAGACGCGATATTAATAACCGCTCTGTCCGCGAGCTTAATCGTTTTTAAAGTATTAAACTTAAATAAGCTTTTATTTAAGCGTATAATAATACACTCAATACTTGTTATTATAGTATTGAAGTTTAAAGATACGTCAGTAAATATAACGCCATTTAAAAAACTATTGAGACTATTAGAATTAAGCGACAATTTAATTTAATTGTTTATAAAACTGAAATCATTTATTAGAAAAGATATATATATCCTTATTATTAATGCGATCTCTATTTATAAAATATTTAATTAGTTAATAAACTTTATTCTTAATAAAAATTCATATTAATTACTTATATACTACTTATTTATATTAATAAAACGGGATTTATATAAGTGCACTTTATATAAAGTAAGATGATAAACTCAATAAATATCGTATTAACAAATATAATAAACATTATAATAATTAACATTTTAATATTATACGCTTTTATAATCGGAGATAAAACAGCAGAAAGTAAAAGTCTTATAAAAATAACTTTTATTTTAAAAGAATTACTAAGGAACTAAATAAAGGACTAGTAAAAAGGCTTTTAAAAAGACTAAAAAATTTCGATATAAATATAAAAATATTATTAGAATTTTTTAATTTAAACCCTTGTGATTTTATATATTTCACTTAAATTATTAATAAACTTCGAGGCTATAAATATAATAATATAACTTATTAAAAATCATAAACGTGATTAAAGTATTAAATATATCTTTATTATATAGTTTTAAGAAAGATATTCTTATTATAAATTTAATTAATTATTATTATATATCAGATATTTATTACTCTTAAAAGAACTCTTTATTTAAAGCCATTTAATATTTAATAATATATACGCTTAAGATTTTATAAATGATTATAATAAAACAGCCGTTATTATATATATTAAACTTTTGAAGATAACAACTCTTTTTAATTATTTATATATATAAGTATACGCTTTAAGACTAATTTTATAACGGTTAATAATAAAGTTTATATACTCTTTTAAAACCAAAGGTATAAGATTGATAATAAACATTATATTAAGACGTTATATTAGACTAGAAATATCTTCTTTAATAATAAGGCAAGTAATGTTTTTAATTAAAAGTGTAAAAAGTAAAGTTATATCAAATCGCGTTTTCATACTCAAGTAATAAAGAATAAGGCTTATAATATACTATTAAGTGATGTTTATGATCGAGAAGAGCGAGTTTATAAATCTCATAAAACGGCATTTATAAACCTCTTTTTATACTATATATTAATTATATATAAAACAAATTTGAAAAGAATGAACTTATATTAAAAATATTTAAAAAAAGCTTAAAAAGCTAGAAAAGATACTCTGTCTTATATAAAGCAGACATTTTTTATTATTTAAAGTATAAACTTTAATAGTAATATAAAGTCACAAGTAATAAAAACTACTGAGTCATAATAATAATTATAGTCTTTTAATTAACTAGAAAAAAGTCTTTTAAAGAACGGAATATATAACGAAAAAAGAAAAGACAAAGCATTAAAATTAAATATTAAGAGTTAAAAGAGTTTTATGACTTCAATATAATATTAATTATATATAACCGTGAAGCGAGAGAATATTATATATATATTCGAGGATTCGGAATCATAACCTTTAATTATAAAATAAATTATGAGTATGTCTCTTTAACCGCAGTATATTTATTAATAATTATTAATATACGAATCTTAAGTATTAAATTAAACTCTTTAAAGATATAAAAAAAATGAAATCGAAGAAGACTATAAACTTAATATAAATATACGCGAGAAAACGACTAAAAAAGGCAAAGAAAGATACTGTATTTAAGGAATTTATATCTTAAGAAAAACCTTTTTTAAAAAGAGAGATAAAAGTTATATTATTTTTATTAAAGCCGTTATTATTTGATTTTATTAAAATTAAAAAAAAAGAGCGGCAATATTAATTAAGACATATAAGTGATAAATATTAAAAGTTATAAAGAATATCGAGAATAATAAAAGCGTTACTTTTAAAGAGTTTCAAATAATAATAAATAAAGACGAAATGCTTGTCGTTTAATTTAAATCTTTATAACTTTCTTATAATCGCTTAAGTTATTAATATATTACTCGAGTTCTATATATATCTCTTTTACTTCACTTTTATTAATTAAACTTAAACTTTATTAATACTCTTATCGCTTTATTATTATTGAAAATATAACGGCTATATATTTTTTTAAACTAAAAGAGACTTTAACGCAATTTAATATAATATAAAGTTTTAAAGAAGAAGGACATATATTTAATAGTATAAATAAGAAAAGTGTTTAAAAACTAATGATTTAATTTAAGGGCCGGTTTATCTCCGTTAATAAATGCGAATATAAAGAAGTAAAGTAAGGTTTTTATATTCTTAAGCCAAAGTATTATATATTTTAAAGACGACGACACATTTGAAATATAAAGGAATAATCAAATATAAATAAAAGCTTTTTAATAGATTTATGAATTCATATAATAATTCAAATACTTGTTTAAATACTCTAATATATTAATACTTTAATATCGAATCTTAAATCATATAAATGCGACTTTTCTATTTAATACACTCTCTTAAATCTCACACTACTTTTAATAAAATAGAATGTCTTATTTATAAGTAATTTATTAGTTTGATAACGGTTAATAAGTCGTCTTTAAAAAGTTGTCCGACTATAAAGAAGTATTGATTAATAATAAAAAAGACAAAACCGTATTTATTAATATTAATAAATTAAATAACGGTAATAACATCGTTTAATGTTATATTTACGCCGTTATTTATAAGGCCTTATAGTCCGTTTATAATAAATTGAAATATATTTTAATTAATAAATATAGCGTTTATTACTTAAACTATTGGGTTTGGATTATTATTAAATAAAAAGAGAAGATTTAAATAACTCTTTTGAGTCAATTCATTAAGCTTAATTAAGAGCGTTATTAAAGCTTACGAGACAAAATTAAATAAGTTGAAAGACTTAATAATAAAGAGGAATTAAGAAATTATACCCGTATCGGTTTATTAGTTTTCTGTAATAATATTAATTAAAGTGTCTTAAAATAAATATCTCGTAATTAATTTAAAGTGCAGTATATATATGACAATATTATACTTAAGAGTAAAGAGAATGACAACGGTGATTAAGTATTATATATCGAGGTTAAAAAAAAAGATAAAATATAAAGTTTTTAAAAAGAAGTACTTTAATATAAAAGAGAAAACTCAAAGCTTTTTAAAGTACTTTAATGATAAATAAATGAAATGAGATGAAATGCACTTAATAAGTTTATTTATTTGCTTTATACTTATTATAAAATATATTTATCGACTAATTGACTTATTAAAAATGAAAATAAAAATTTATATTACACTTTCTCATTAAATATAATCAAAAACTCGGAATTAAAAGTATTTGTATTATTGACTTTAAATAGAAAGTTTTTGTGATCTTAATCTGTTTTCTATATATAAGTAAATAGTTTTCAATATATATAGTTATAAGACCTCGATAAAAATAATATAAAGAAATGTCAGCTTTTAACGAAGAAGGATTTATAGGCTTTAATAATTATAATAAGATCTTTATTCCCAGAATAACTCGATAGCTTTTAAAGATAATAACTTATTTAAAAAGATATAATATAATATAAAGCCATTTTTAAACTTGAAACTATAATATTTACTTTTAAAGTCTCTTTTCATTATTACTTTTTAATAAATGACTATTCGAATTTCCAGTACGAAAAAGAGGTTTAAACATTTTTAAATAAGCATTTCTAATAAACGATTACTTTAAACTTATGAACCGGGCAAATATAACCTCCGAATTAAATTTATATTCGCGGAAAGAGATTATAAATCAATTAATAACTCATATACTCAAGTAGACTAATAGCCGGAATAGTTATTATTTACTCTTATAATAAAATGACTTATTTAATTAATAATAATAATAAGATAATAAATTTATCTTTATTAAATATCGGCTTATATCTAGATCTTTTCGGAAGTCATTGAGTAACTTATAATATATTTATAATGAGATTGTAAACATCTATTCTTACTTTTTTAACGCGGTCTTTTTTATAATTCTTTTAATATATATATATATAAGAATATATAATTATTATATTACTATTTAAACTAGTGATATAATTAGATTTATAATATTCTTCTTTAAGATAACCTTATGTTTTTTCCTCTTTACATTGTTTTATATAATGTTAAATTATAGCGAAAAGATAACGATGTATTAAAATCAATTCGATTATTTAAGAATCGTTATTCTTATATAAAGATCAATAGTCCCTTCGGTTTACTATAAGTTTTATTGCGATTTAAATCTATAGAAACTATATTAAGCTATAGTCTTTAACTTAACTATAGTTTATATTATAATAACTTTAATTTTAAAGTTTCGACATTTAGTCTTTAAATTATATCGAACTGCGATATACGCTTTCTTTAACCTTTTAACTATAGCCTTTATAATATATAATCTTATTATTTATAGTTAAGAGATTTAAAATCATAAAATAAACTTAATATATATATTAATTACAATAATACTCAATCTTTTAAAAGTTATAATTTATATAATTAAGGTTTTAAAAAGATAATATTTATTACGATATGATATTTACAGATATAGTCATTAAATACTTTATTTTATAATTGTCTTTACGGGTTTAATATATATGTTTAGATTATTAAACGCTTTTGACTTTATTTATTTATAAGCTTATTTATATATTTAAAAAACGAGGTAAAGAAAGACTTTTCTCTTAATTCGAGGCAATAATTGCGAATTATTGCTTTTATATAAGATAGGGCTAATTATATTACGGCAAGGTTATTGTCATTATAAGTTGTAGATATAAAAAGAAGATTAAATTAATATTATCTTTTTTAAGCGTTGTCGAATTATTTTTATAATCTCTATCTCTTTTTTAAAAAGTCTTTATTAAAATAACGCCATTAATATATTAAATTAAAGTTTATTATAAAATTAGTCTTATTAAAAAGATTGATATAAAAAAGTATAAAATTAAATTATTTGAGTAAAATGTTATTAAAGGGCTTATAAACACATTTTAATAATTGTAAAATAATAACTTAATAAGTATTTTAATATTCTTTATTCTATTTATTATTTTATATAAATAACTATTAAGTCCGAGCGAAAACGCTAAGTATAAAATAGTTTAACAGCGCTTAAATAAGATATAACTTATATATTATACAGAGAAATATTAATTTTAATTATATAAATTATTTATCTTTTAAGTCCTTTCATCTATTATAATAAATAGGCTTTATTGAGAAATTCATTAATAGTTCTTCCTTTTATATAATAAAGAGCTTTATTAAGCGTCGCGTCAAATATATTATTAAAGTAGAATTATTAAGTAATTCTATTCGGTTAATTAAAGAACTTTATATAGATAGTTTGACGATATATTCAAATAATATTATTATATACTGCTCCGAAATGGCTTAATATTTAACAACGTTGATATATAATAAGGGTTTATCTTGTTTAACGTTAATACTATAGTTATAAGTATTATAGATCTCAAATACTTATATAATTATTAAAGGCAATGACTTTTTTAAAGTCGCTTTAATAATTTTCATATAGTTTAACCGTGAATAAATGCCTAGCTTTAAGATCTGGCTTAAAGATAAGAAATGACGTTTATAATATTTTAAAAATCTAGGCTTTTTATAAATAACGTAGATATAACAGAGATTTAATTAAGTGAATAAAGTTAAAAGAGGGAAAGAACGCTTAAGGCTTTTATAATGACTTTTTTAAAGCATTTTGAATATAACTTTAAATATTATAGATTTAAAGACTAATTAAAACAGTAAAAGGAGATTTAACTCTTTTATTATATATATTGTTTAATTTATATTAAAGGGTTAAATTTAGCCTTTTTTCAAAGTTAATTATTAATCTCTTTAAATTATTTCAATTCAAGCACCGAGTTTCTTAAAATAAGCGACTAATTCTCTTTTAATTAAGATCTTATTATAATCCCTTCTTAAGCCACTTTAATGTCCTTTATATAAGTTTATCTTTTATTACAATATTAAAACAACCTCTTTAATTTATAAATGGCTGCTTTTTTTTTCATTATAAAAATTTATAAACATAGCCATTAACTTAGCCTCAATATATATAATAATAAAACCTTTTTCTTAAAGTCTGACCGCTTTTAAAAACTCACTTATTAAATATAAGATCTAAATATATAATAATCCAGCCTTTTCGTCTTTATTAATAAGACATTGAAAGCATTAACTCTTCACGAACTATTCAGAATAAAGACGGCTGGGAAACTTATAAGTAAAAGAATCGCCAGTGAGATTTATCTTTATTTTACTTCTTATAATATTTTTAATAGACTAATACTTATTGCGGACGGCGATCTTTATTAACGCAATATAAGGTTAAAGACGCCCGGAATCGAGAACTGTTATAATATAATAAGATGAACTCTTTTAAGAGTTATAAGTTTTATAATTACTCGAGACGAATTAATAAATACTATTTACTCCTTCTTCTTTTTATTCTTTACCGATGTCTTTTATATATTTTCGGCTGATATTAATGGCTTTAAACAGATCGCGCGCCACTTAATTATATAACTTAAAAAAGCTCAGTCGTCGAAGATTTTAAAGACTACGCGTTTTTAAATAGTCATTATGATTAAAGAGATATCGTTAAAAGCTGAGAGAGAGAAAGAGGTTAAAAAGGCCTTTCTCGGATTACTAAGAAAAGAAATAATATATAACCCTTTTAATTAAATCTCAGATATTTATATTATTACTCTTTTCTCAAATTATTAAGTCTTTTTTAAAACTTAATATCGCCGGTTAAAAGAGTGTCTTTTAAATAGATCAGATGAAGTATAAAGGAATAAAGAAGATACTCGCACTTTATTCTTTATTAAGCATTTTATTACTCTTTTTTAATATATTTGCAATTACTTCTTTCAAAGCTTTAAAGAGCCGTTTAATTTTATAAAAGCTTTAAGAAAATAAAATCTTATTATTAAAGACTTAATTAAGTATATATTTAACTTCTTAAAATATATAAAGTCGGTAAAAGAGTTAATAAAGTTTATAACTCTAATTATCGTATTAAACTTCTTTTTAAATAATTATTTTTTAAAAAGTCATAATAAGTAATATTTATTCCTTTTTAAAAATATAAAATCTAATTATATTTAATATTTAACTTTGAATTAGTCTTTCAAACCTTATATAAAGATATTATTTATTAAATGAGTGAGTTTAAAGTAATAGCCTTTAAAAGATCTTCAAATATAATCCTTTTTAATAGATTTATTAAAAAGATTAAAAGTTAATTACGAGAATATTTTAAACAATTAATTTATAATAAGAAAACTTTAATAGAAATTTATAAAAGTACTCTTTGACGTTTTTTATATTATTGGCGCAGTATTAAAAGTAATAGTATTTATTTTCTTTATTTATAATACAGACCGCAATATAACTTAAAATACGGTTATATTAATTATAAAAATTATATTATAATATTTAAAGACGAATATGAAGTTAACTTTTAAATCTTTAAAATTTATAACTGTTTCTTTTATAAGGCAGAGATGATTAAAGAAGTAGTTGTAAAAGTCTATTTTTTTACAACCGGAGTAAAAGTCTTATATATTGATAAAAGAAAGGCTCGCAGCGTTATACTTTTAAAGTTTATATAATGAATATAAGATTATATTAAGTTATTAATACTTTTATAAAAGTTCTTTAAAGTTATTATTAAGACTAGTTTAAGTCAGTGTTATAAAGAAACCTCAAGCTTTTTTAACCCTTTAAAAAGGCTTAAACGCCGCTGAGTTATTCGTTAAAAAGTAGATAATTAAAGCGCTTTTAAACCGCTTTAAAAAGCTAATAAAAGTGGCTTTTATAAAACAAGAATATTTAAGAATCCTTTTTATTTCTTTGATTTTTACTCTTTAAGTATTAATTCTGTTTAATAAGCTTTATTTAACGGCATATATTAAAGCAGCTTTAAAAGAAGCATTTAAAGACAGGCGAATTCTTAACTATTTATATATAACTTTTATAAAAACGAGAGTTAATTTACTCGTCGTTATAGTTTATAAATTATCACGTTGTTTATTTATTAATTATAATAAAATAAAAGTCCGAGACAGAGATTAAAGTAAATTAAAACAATGTTATAATTACTTATTTAATTAATTAATTATAAGTCATAACGTTATATAACCGGAAGACGGCTATAGAAATATTCTATTCTAAGAAATACAAGTTTTCACTTTTACTTTTACACTTTAAACTAACTTAAAAAGTAATATAAAATCTATATCCACAGCGCTTAAATATATTATCCGACTTCGCTTATTACTCTTTTTAAAAAGAAAACATTATTAATTATATCTAAGTTCTTTTTACTTAAAGAAATAAAAAGTGTTAATATGTTTTAAAATATAAGGCCTTTTAAAAATGACTTATTCATCTCAGCCCTTTTAATAATAACAGAAATGTTTCTATTAGTCGAAGTGCCTGATTTTATAGTTTTATTAAACACTAATACTCTTCGTATAAAAAGAAAGCCATTTATATTAAGTCCCTTTTGTCTTTAAAAAGATAAAGCGGTCTTTAAACTCTGCCGGTTATTCTGAAAGAAAATGCGTGACCGACAGATTAAACAAGTCTTTCAAACTTATTTAAAATACCACCGCCTTAATATTAAGTTTAATAATATAGTATTAAGACTAAATAATATTTAAAGTATACTTGAACTTTAATTAAAAGCTTAAAAGGATTCTTTAACTTTTAAAGTCATTGAGAATATAACGCATTATATTATAATTTTTATATTTTACTTTAAATTAACTTCACTTTTAAAGCGACGTAATAAAGATTATATAAGTATTGGTTTCATCTTATATTAACTGCGACAAGACGACTTTGCGTTTAAAGCTCTATTTAATAAGTTGTTGAAAACTTTAATTATATTTTACTTAAATAACGATCTCATTTTTAAAATTATTAATAACGGTTCTTTTATTAATAAAGATGAGAACTTTCGGAAATAAATAGAATTAAATCTCAATAATAAGTTTATAATATCCTTTAAATAAAGCGATTTAAAGCTGTATAATATCAACGGATCGTTATATTTAATTAAAAGGTTAATAATTATATAAGACTTAAATGCTCATTTTAAGATAACTGATTATAATAAACGAAAGAAGTTAATAAATAATAAACAGCCTTTTAAAAAAAGGCAGCGTATTTGAATATCGTTTAGAGTATTAAAAGAATAAAGATAAATACAGCCGTTTATTTAAGCTTCTTTGAATTTCCATCTTTATTATATAAGATATATATAATTTCATAGCTTTATCAACTGTCTCCGATGATTATTATATATTTTCTTTAATTGTCGGATAGTATTAAGTCCCTTTCTATATATTAATATTAAACATCTTAAGCCGAGAGCTTAAAGCAGTTAAAAGTATACCTTATAGTCAATTCCCAATTAATTACTAATAAAGATAGTCGTTATTAAATAAAAAGTCTCTTTTTATATAAAATCAAGTTGCTTTATTATATACTCTTATAAGTTTATAAATTTAAAGTCGTATTCCTTATTAATGATTTAAATAAAACTTGGCTTTTATCAGCTTTATTTGAATATTATAAAATCCACTTATTATATATAATATTCTCTAATATTATCAACGTGCTCTCAAATACTAATTTCACTTAAAAAGCAATTGTATTAATAAAAACGATTAGACTAATACGTCGTAATATCATTTATCGCTTTATATTCACAGGGTTTTATATTATAGTCAAAAAGTACTGACTGAAAACTAAGTATGTCTTTAAAGCAGACAAAATAAAAGCTATATATATCGCCGACGCTAATATACTTCTTATTAAAGGTTTATAATACAAGTTTAATAATAGACAAAGCTAAGACTATTAAAGTTATATTCTATAAATTCTATAATATATAACGAATCTTTACGAGTCTTTAAAGTACTTAAAGCTTATATTCTGTCAATAATATTGAGAGTACTTAATAAGTGCTTAAGTCTTCTTTTATTAGTTTGAGCTCATTAAACTTATTAAGATATATGTGATCATTTAACCAATTAATTAAAATAATAATAATAAAAATGCGTTTCCGGTTTTAATTATTTTAAATTCTATTAATATAAGTTCGCAGCTCTTCGTAATACTTTTTAAGTTTTTAAAAGCGCTCGTTTATATTAATAACCTTTAAAAACTTATATTTTTATAAGTTTCAACTCATATTGACTTATAAAAGAATACGTATATAATATAAGTGTCTCCGTTTTCAGATTCAACTTCTTATATACTCTTCTCTTTTAAGAATCCTTTATATTTATGAAGTTAATTATATTATTCTTTGTCGTCTATTGTTATTATTGACTTTATATTATATGAAGTTTCTATAAGCTCTGATTAAAACTTTAATAAGTTAAAGAAAGTGTTATAATGAAAATCGTAGTAATTAATAACTTTAATAAGTTTTAACAGATCTCTTGAAATAAAAAAAGAGTAGATCTTTATGAATTTATTTGAGACTGAAATAGTTTAGCGATTAACGGCTTTAAAAGGCAGATTTCTTAAATAAAGAAATAAAGCTTTTATAAATATAAATGAGTCCTTCGCTTTTTAAACATATTTTCATAACAATCTCTTATATTAAATATAGATAAACTTTATCTTATTTATAATATAATAAGTATATAGTTTTATTTAAAGTATAAAATAATAATTACTGTATTTTTTTCTTCTTTCTCTATAAGTGAAACAGCCTTTTATAATATTAGTCGGACAATTATAATAATAGAAAGTTTATTCTCACTTGTCTTTATACGAAGACGTAGTTTTAACGTTACTTTTATATTAAAGTATTAATTTTAAACTATTGTTAATATAAGTAAATATGATATTAAATTTAAATTAAATAAAATATTAAATATTGATTTTAAAGGAAACGGGCTAGACTTATATATTAATACACGACAAGACTTAAGTAACTAAAATATATATCTTATAATTAGACGTTATATAATATCCGTACTATAAATCCTTTAGTTTAAAAGTAATAAGCGGGTCTTATTTAATATAATTAAGAATCATAAGATTACTCTTCAACTTGTTATTAATTTAAGCGCTTTTGTCTCACTTTCTGTCTTTATTTAATCATTAATTATTATTACGTACTTTATCTTTAATTACTCAATGATAATAAAAAATTTTAAAATATATTTATATAAGATAAAAAAGGTTCAACTTAACGCGAACTTTTATTATTAAAAGAACTATAATAATATTTTATTTATAAACTGAGGAATTGAATAAAATAATTAAATTACTTTAATTATTTTACGAGATATAAAAGTCGGAATAAAGAGGATATCATTGCTTATATTATATAACTCGTATATATTAAGCGTAAAACACTCGGTTATTTCCGAGTCTTTAATCTATCTTTTAAAAACCTTTATATCTTCTTTAAAATTCTTAACGAGCTCTATTATTTCATAACGCTTTATATATTATACGAATCTGTATATATAATGTCGCGGCCACTTTTAAGTTAAAGTTCTATAAGATTCTTTAATATTATGAGTTTACTTTCATTAATACGAGTTCTTATCCGGACTCGCTCAATTTAACTTCAGAAGATTAATCCTTGCTTTAATCAAGCCGATATAGAATTGATTTAAAAGCTTTATAATAAGTTATCTTTTATTGATAAAACGAAAATTTATTATCTTATTTCGAGGATTTTAAATAATAAGAAGTTGGACGGCAAGAAGTTAAACGGCTAGAAGTTAAAACGAGTTGATATTATTTTCGACTATAATTCACTAATAATCGAGTATTAACCTTTAATTATAATATATAATATTATAGTCGAAGGTCCGGATTTGATCATTAAGCAACTTTTTAATCTATATATAAAGAAAATCGTGAACTTAATAATAAAGACATTCAAATTAATAAATCTCGAGAATAATTAATGTTTTTTAAGTCGATTAAATATTCGAATAAAGACTCGAAGACAATGATATATTATACTTTTAATAAGTAAACCTAGCCTTAATATTAGAAATTTAATCTTAATATTTTTATAGATATAAGTATTTACGCTATGTCCGTATAACCGTAAGTGCCGGGTATTATTAACTTTAATTATAAATAGAGATAATAATATTAATATAAATTAAAACGTCATAAAAATTTATAAGCCTTTGTGAATTATTTAATTATTTTCGCGTTTTAAAAACTATAATTAAATCAATTTGCCGTAATCTACTTTCCTTTAGATTATATATTTAATTCATTATACTCAAATTAAGCTTTTTAAAGTCCTGACTAAACAACTATAATAATTAAGTTTAAAGACTATTAATATTTAAACAGTTCTATTAAAAGGGCAGTGATATATATTCCTTTTATACTTTCTCATCCGTTAACATCTGTTTATTATATCATTTATAAAACATTTACAGCCCGCTTATTCATAAGGCCTGATTATATATATAACGATTTTATTATACGGGCTTTATATTTTAATTAATAAGCTGCGAACTTTAGAAATTCTAGAATAAAGCTTATAATACAAATTAAAATGTTTTCATAGAATAAAGTCCGTAGAATAATAATTTAAATACTACTTTAAATACTTTAAGAATTAATAAATTTTATTCTCAAATACAGAAATTAAAATTCGTATATTATAAAGAACTATTTAAATCTTTTAAAGTCTCGTAATAATATTAAATATATAACATTATTATATAGCCTATTGTTTAAATAAGGCTCTCGTATTAAAGATATATAATAATATTGGCGAAATAATCTATAGAAAACGATTATATATATTTAGTTTATATTTATAAAGCGAATATAAGACAAGCGGACATATATATTACTCGGCGTTGAATTATATTATTAGATATAATTTTCTTTAATTAAAATCGCGGCAGGTTCTCAATACTTATAATAAAAGGACAAATAAACTGGCCTCTTTCGGTTATTCTAAATTAAGATCTTAAAGTATACCCTTTGCGAGATATATTAGAATTATTAAATTAAAGAAGAATAATTACTCAAGATTATTCTACGATTTTAAGTCAATATTAATAAAGTTAAATAACGGAAATAATAGTCTTAATAAAGATGTTTTAAAGTATAAACTATTTATACAGCTCTATTTATAAAGATAAACAATTTTGACGACGCACTTATAAAGCCGGCTCGATCGAGTATTATATTCAATACTTCTGATTAAAACTATATACTTATAATAAAGCCACTTAATATAATTAATATCGACGTTCTTTACCGACTTATCTAGTCTTTTCGACTATTTGACAGTATTTCCTTCCCGGATAAGTGCTTAGAAACTCCTTTTAAAACATTTATTTAAGCTATAAAATTATACTGCTTTATTAAAGGAGCTAGCGAAGACAGTATCCTTTTAATACTGTTTATTCTAGATATAATGTCGTTAATTACTGATTTAAGTCGAGGAGCGGATATGCTTTAATTATTGATGTAATATTGTCCGTTGATATATTAAGGTTTTAATGGTTTAAAGACGGGTGTTTATTGAAGAGACAAGTTATAAATCTTAGATAAGTTATAGCCGCCATTATAAAGTCGGAGGCTAAGTGAGTATATTAAAGTGTTTAAAGGAGTATTGTCCGGTATTACTAATAATAAGTCGTGAGATAATATTAATGAAGATAGAGAAGTGGAGTTTAATGAGTTAAGTCGTAAACGTTTAATATTTTGATGTGAGTAGTGATTGTCTTCGTTATAAAAGTGCGATATAATATAAGTGGAAAAAGAAGAAAGGCTGTTATAATTGTTATAACTATTATAACTTTGATATTTATTTTATAAGACGACGTTTAAATATAAAGCGTAAAAGTATAAAAGGAGGACAATTAATAAACCAATAATAAAGGCAGATAAAGATATCATTATAATTATTAAACTTTTGCGTTTCTTATTAATTTTTAACTCGAGATTAATATATATCTTTAAGTGTCGAATAAGTTAATCTATTTGCGTAAATCTGTTTATATAATTTAAATATATATAAGGCTTCTTTAAAATATATATTCGAATATATTTAAATAGATATTCGCTTTAATAGAAAGCTTTATCGCATAATATATACTTATATAGTCGTAAGACGTCCTTTTTAATCTTCTTTTTAATAGCCGTTATTTCTGCTCCTTTATTATTATTAAAACTGCTTAGACTTTGCTTTAATGTCGGATAATATACGCCGTCGCAATGAAGTAAATAAAGAGGATATACCGAAGAGGTTTAATAAGAAATATATTTTAACTATAAATATAAAAAGAATAAAAGACAATATACTATATTATAAGAGTCTTAATAAGCTCAAGACAATGCCGTAACATTACACCCTTTACGCAGATCATAGTTAAGGAATTATATAGATAAAAGCAAGAGTTATTATAATAAATAATATCGCGGCTTATATATATAATAACTGCTTTGTTTACGGGATTACGTTTCCGATTAATTAAAAGCCTCTTATATTCTATATTAGTCTCTTCTCTTTATTAATTAATTAGTTAGTTTTACGTCATATTAACTTATTAATACATTATATTCAAATTGAAATAAATCTACTTTATTTTCTTTTATTTCCTTTATTATATATTGAAATCAGACGTTACCGCAGCCACTTTAATTATCACAGATATCTTTTAATCATTTAGTCTCAAATATTAATAAGGCTAACCAGTCATTTAAAATATATATACAGCCGGTATTTAAGTAACTCTTTAAGTTTAAATCTAAGAATTTTTACTTTAATAGATCATTTATAAAGGATTCATTACCGGAGCACGGCAATCGCTATATTATTTATTAAGTCTTGTTTCACTATTAAAAGCAAGTAGATAATCTTAAACTTATTTAATATTACTTGAATTCTATCGCGATAACGCTTAGAAGACAGCGTTTATAAGTCGTTTTATAATTGGTATATTATGCCCGGACGGTATAACGGACATAGCCGTATTAAAATTCCACTTAAATATAGTCATATATAATCATAAGAGGAAAAATGATTCTGTTAAGTAAAGGCGTACGCTTATAAGTCGGCACTGAATACCTTATAAGAAAATAGTGAAAAATGACTAAATAAAGAATAAGATAAAATAAAGAACACGTTATAATTGCCTCGTTCTACGCCTCCTTTTATATAACTGAGCTGGGATCTTTATAACACTGATCTCACTTTTAATCCAGACTTTATTAAGTTTATTATTGGCTTAAACCTTTCTTATAAAGGCTGGAATCTTATTCAAGGACTAAAATCTTACTTATAAAGACTAGAATCTTATTTATAAAGGCCGGAATCTTATCTCAGCCGCGATTTAATATATTGTAAATAACGAGGCTTATAAACCGTATTACAAATCCAAAACATTTGTATATACCTTTAATAATAAATTAAGAAACTTATATAATAATTATAATAGAATTAATTCGTGGAGTAATAACGCGTAAATAAAAATAAATAATTTTAATCACATCTTTTTAAATATTAAGTATCCGGATTTAATACTTTATATATTATTCACATTTATTATAAACGCCTCCGAACCCTTAAATTCTTAAAGAGAGAGTTATTTACCGAAACAGTTTATTATATAAAAACTAAAGCTCAAGCTTTAAATATTAAATTAAAGACAGTCACTTTAAAATGTTTAATATATTAACGTATAAGAAATTAAGATCATAGACAAACGAAAGGGTTTTTATAAACTCTAATTCTATAGAAAAGAAAATATTCTAATAGTAAAAAGAGTGAGAAATCAAGAGCAGATATAAAAAACAGATATTAAAATTCAAAACCCTTAGTTTCAATAAATAAAAATATTAATACGCTTTTATATTTAAGCCGTCATTAATTATTTTCTTCGCTTTAATAATAAATATATTTATTATTTGAGCTTTTGTCTTAAAGTAATCATTAAAACTCTAGATGTATTATATAAAAACACTTTATATCTTTCAATCTGGGATTAAAAGGCCGGTATTTCTAATCGACTAAATACTTAAAGAACATTTTAATGAGCAACTTCTTAAATTCGGAGATATATATTATAAGTACGCCCAATTTAAAAGACTCGTCTTTTAACTTTAATATATAGATAATTTCGTCGTTATATATAGCCCGAAAGTCTATTAACCGGGCGAGCCTTTCTTTGCCTTTAAGAGCCAGATTATATAATCGTATAATAATATATGGCTTATAATTTAATAAGAGTAACACATTGAACTTCCGCTTTATACGGCTATTAAGAGTAGAATTAGTTTATATCTCTTAATTTAATTCGTTTAATATAATTAGATCTCTTATTTAAATAAGCGAATTTTGAGTTATACGTTGCGATTATAAAGTAATACTACGTTGATTACATTTAATTCTAGATGTTATTACAACTGGTTTAACTTGAGAAGCCATCTTTAGAATAATTAGAATAATTAGAAAGAAATGACTACGGACCGTTTACTTCGCTCTGCTTATATAATAAATAGTCACTATAGATTTTTAAAAAGAAACGGCCATACGGCAATAAAGAACTTAACCCGGTCGGGGACGAAATAAAAAGCTATATCACTGCTTTTATCATTATTAGCCTTAGTCTCCGGGCCTTCTCTAGCGTTGTAGAGTCGAGTCGGACTAGTTCCGGGAAGATATAGATCAAGCCATATATATTAAAGTAATAAAACTTATTAAAGTATAGTTTGTCACGTATATTAATAAAAGATGCTTTAATAGAAATAATTTAAACGTGGTTTGACTGGCTTAACTATAAGACATATGAATTAAAGTTAATTTTATTAACTTTAACTCTTTTTCTTCACATCTTATTATTTGAAAACCTTATATTCTGCCTTTTATAAAGCTGTTAAATGCCACCTCATTATTTTATAAAGGAATAAATAAACACTGCCGTCAAACGTCTTGTCTACGTCACTTAGATATAACTCACTCTGAAAATACTCTACTTATTAATTTAAATCCACTGTTTATAATCTCTTCATTATCTCACACTTCAATTAAAACCAAGTCTTTATCGCTATTAATAACGTCAAATTATCTCGGATCTTTATTACTGTATTCTCTATCTTCAAATATCACTCTATTATTAATAAAAGAACTTTCAGAATATTTTCAGACTTGACTTAGACTTAATAATATCAACACTTATATTATAAATCTAGTTCGAGTAACTTAAAGCTTTTGAGATAGTTCTCAGCCAGCTCGAGTTTATAAAGACTTTGACTCTGAAATCGTTAGACTGTTACTCTTTAATCACTTTATTAAACAGAAAACAAAGTCACCGAGCTTAGCTTTAACACCCGGCCGAAAACGAAAAGATAAAGCGTTTATAAAAGTATATAAAGATCTGGGTCTTTTAAAGGCCGATGTAAAGAGCGACTTTTAAAAGCGGAGGATATATATGATATTACTTAAGACAAAAGGGCTAAGGTTTATTTAATTACTTGGCCGCGGTATAACTTCTATATTAATAACCTTCTACTTTATTAGCTTAATATTAACCGGCAGTCAAAGTAGGAATAAAAGTTAAACAAAGAAGATGTTTCAATTATATTCGAATGTCAAGAGACAGTTTTACTACATCTCTTTATAACCGTTGACAAGCTCAATGTAAATACTATTAAAAAGATCATTGATATCACGAAAATTAAAGGCATTAATACACTGATGAAGTGTTTAAGCCAATATCGTCCATCATATATAAGTTAAGACACTTTAATTAAAATCCGGAAGCGGCATTTTGATCAAGATGATAAAGACATTCTATTTAAGCGTATTCGTTATATTAAAAGAACACTGGAATTAAACACACTTATATAACTAGTGGAGGCAGTTCATTTACAGTCGGTATAGACATTTAACGTAATAAGACAAGTATTTAAAGGCTTTATTAAAGAGTTATAGTCAAATGGAATGATGCCGCCCGCGGAGTTTAAGACGCAGTATTAAGAGCAGCAATTATTTAATAGAATACAAATGATATAATTATTCGACCTGCCGGACATATTTATAATAATATAACAGATAGAGACATTTGACTTTGAAGACATATCTACAATAATATAATAAGTAGAGACATTTGACTTTAAAGACATATCTACGATAATATAATAAGCAAAGAGCGTTCTGACGACGGAGGGGATAAAGGCATTCGACTAAGGGGACATATTTACAAAGGAGATAAATATATTCTTATAAGATATATCTACGATAATATAGCCGGCGGAGAGTATTATAACGACGGAGAAGATAAAGATATTCGAGAGTTTATTATCCGCACTATAAGCTCTATAAACAGATAGAAATTTAAAGCAATCTATTTCTTTATACTTAAATAAAACTATTCTAAAGTCGAAGAGAATTAAATTTTCATCTTAAATAATAAGAATATATAAGACGCGTTCTTATAGCCATCAGACCTCAAACTCAAATTATTAGTCAGATAAATAACGGACTTTATATTCTAATCAATTAATAAAGTTGTTTTATAAACGTTAATGAATTTGATTTTCGGATTTCCATCTTTTATTAAAAAGATAGCTATTATTAAGTCTAGTCAAATATCTCAAAAGTCCTTTTAATAAAGACAAACGTCTTAAGAATTTATTATGATTTGATTTTAATTAGATCGAAGACTACAGCGGTAAAAGAACTAGATTCAATTTAATGAAAATCTATTAACTCGGCGCACTGACTTATATTTTAAACCAACTTTATTCTAATAACTTCTCTTAAACTCCTTTTATATATCTTTACAACTATTTATAGAATTGAGTTTAATAACGGGTTTCTGTTTAATAAAAGTCGTTTTATCGCGGTAATTAATAGCGGCCTTTTTAATTAAACAAAGGAAATGATTTATTAATAACGAAATTATAAGAGACAACTGTTTAATAAACATCGCTGAAAGATATATCTTTTTTAAGACTTAGAAAGTCGACGTAATAAAATATAAATGCTTTAAAAATAATAATATGATTCTTTAACGTAATAAGCGCGTAAAAGCGGGAATATTTTTAACGGCTTAAAGAGTTTCATATAACTTAATGAAGGTTAGTGGAACACGGGTTACTTATATATAAATTAACTTAAAATAATAATAAAAGTGTTATTATATAAATAATTATTATCTTTTGTTTTAAATATTATCGGTTATAATAAAAATTATTAATAAAGCTTTTATACACTCGTCTTTTAACGATGTATAATAAAACTTTGAATTCTATTAATAAAAGATATTGATTATAAATACGCGCAATCTGCCCCTTGAATTTAAATTATTACAATATTTACTCTTTTATAACTTACGTTAATCTTAACTTCAAATCCGGATCTTTAAGTTTAATTACTATTACTATTCATTCTCTTTTAAATTTTTATTATATATCGCAGTTTATCAAAGAAATGTCTTTTATAACAACTTTTCCTGTTTTATACCCACGTTAATTAAAATCAATTAAGCACTATTAAATCTCTCTTTAAGAATATATCAATTATAATTAAATTAAAGGAAAAATAATGAGCAGCGTGATAATATTATATAATATACTTATTTAAATAAAAAATAAAACGCGTGACATTCTACTTGAAACTTTATTTATATAAAGTCGATAAGTCTTTAACTTATAATACTTATATTTAAAGATATATTAATGAGGCCCGTTATAATATATAGAATAAATCCATTAAATGAATATTGATTTAAACTTAAAGAGATTAAATGAATAGTGATAATAATTAAACACAGTTATTATAAGACGTGATTTGAACCTTATATATAATATGAGATAATAAGTGAAAGAGGTAAGCCAGACCTATATATTAAAAGAGTACATTACTTAACGCAAAGGATAAAGAGTATAAAAAGGGCTGAGAAGTATAAAGACATCAATATAAGCACTAAGGATAAAAGTAGACGCCAAAGTATTATACGCCGGATACGACTTTATAAAATAAAATAAGGCAGACGTTCCGGCTGATATAACGTATATATTTGGATTTAATTGCCTTGTCCTTTATATGTCTCAAGCTTCGGCTGTATAAAAAAGAAGTCTTAATAAAACTCGGAATTTTAAAAAAGATATAAATTTAAAGAACTTATTTTAAAAAGTCTAAAGTTTTTACTTCAAAGTTATTAAAAGAATAATTCAACTCTTATTATATCAATACCTCTTTTTACTCCGCCGTTTTTTCAAGATCGATTATAATTCTTATTTAATTAAACTCCCGTTATAACTTTATTATTTCTGTCTTATTGACTTTAACCGGTTTAAAAATATATTCAGTTATAAATTAATAGAGTATTAAGATAGATTATACTTTATAAAGAGTCAAAAGCGTCTAGGCCTTTATAAGACTATAGCAGTAATTAAAAGAAATCAAGAGCAGTAAAAAGAAGATATTTTAAAAGTAGCGTTTAAAGAGCCCGATTAATTTAACAATCTTAGAATTAAACCATTAAATTAAAAATATAACTCGGCAGTAATTCTTCGTTTATTTATTATAAAATACCGTACTTTGATAATATAATTAAAAAAGTAATAGATTAATAATAAAAGCAAAGTTTATAAACGCGGTGAAATATAAAGTATAAGAGTATTAAAAGTGTAGTCTATAAAACAGTTAATTATTGTATTTTAATATAAAATATATTAACTCACTTTTAAAGTCTTTAAATAAACTTTATAAGAATGTTTCTTTAATTGCTTTTTATACATTTAAAACACTAATTAAGAAATTTAAAATTATTCTTAAAAATAGTTTCAATCTCGTAATATTGATTATATTAAACTCAAGTTTTCCTTTTATTTGCGAAGAGCTAGCGTATTATAAAGTTATTATCATTAGTATTAAAAAGATGCTTTCTTTATCTTTCTTCCCGAAATGCCGATAAAAAGGCATAAGAATTTAAAACCTCAGTTCGAATATAATATATCTTTTTAAATATATATAAAGTATTATTATCAATTCAATATATTATTGATATTTCGAAGTTACGCCGCTCGATATAAGCTTTATTAAGCCAATTCTAACATCGATTTATAATCAAACCGATCTCGAGACGTTTTACACGTTAATAAGTTCCGACTTTACTTATTTTTAAGTATTTAAATAATATTAACAATTAAAAAAGAATTATAAAGGGCCACTTTACATCATCATCAATTAATACTATTATTTTCGTCTTAATTAAAAGAATGGCCTTATAGAGCTAACGACGTTTATTAGTAATTAGAACTTTAAAGACTTTAAGATTATTTATATTTATTAAATTTATAAACTTTTCGAGCATTACGTATTCACTTTCTTAAGTAATAAGAATAATTTAAAACAGACGACATATTAATATACTTTCTATCGTTTGTCAAAGCTTTTTAAAGTTGATTTTAATTATAAAGATAATAGTTATAACATCTTTAAGAAAATAAGTCGGATTAAAAAAGATAACAATTAGTTTATAATATTAATGAGTTATTATATAAACGACAAGCTATATATAACGTATATAACTATAATAATATATTAATACTCTTTACGCCAAGAATGAGGCACTTATAATAAAATAACAAACTATTATTAAGCCGAAGAAGTGTTTATAATATATCCGAGACTTATAATTTAATTTATTAAGACGATTTCTTTTTACAATATTAATAATATTTTTATATATAGTATTTATATTAAACTGTAAGTACTTCCGAAGTTAAGTTCTGAATAAGTATTTATAAGCATTTAATATACTTTTATAATATAACGGAGACTATTTAAAACAATAAAGATTAAAATACAGCTTCATCAGTCGATGACAAAAGAATAGTTATTAACTTGACATAAAACTAATATAAATATTGAATTCAAGATGCCTTTATTAATCGTTTAATAATTTTCGAATATAGAAAGCTTTATTAAGTAAAGGAAAAAAACTATTGAATCTTTATTTTCAAGAAGTGAAACAGACGAATAATTATACTCTAGCCTTAAATAATCATTAATAGTTTCATTATTTGTCATTAAATATACAATCCTTTAATAATAACGTAAAATATTTGTATTGATTGCTTTTTATAAATAGACAATTCTATATAATTCCTTCTTTTATAAACTAATAAATTAAAATCCTTAATTATTTAAATAAATTAAGATTCTTTTCTTATATTTCTTATATAACGAAAAGTAAAATATTAATAAGCTTTGCTCAAAGTATAATTATAGAGTAATATATTAATAAAATACGGCTGCGCATTCTTTAATAATCAAGCTTTCTGTCTTAAAAGTATTTTACGGAGGCTTTATAACAAAGGCCTTAAAAAGCAATATTATTATATAAGTACTGTAATACAAATTAGAAAATTCTCTTTATATCTTGTTTGATCATTACTTGTTTACTTTTATAACTGTCGTCTTATAGCCAGTTTTATAAGCGAGACAAAGTATAAAATCTTATATTTGTTCTATGATAAAGTATAGAATCTTATATTTATAATATACTGCGGTAAAGTATAAAATCTTATATTTATTCCGCGACAAATATAAAATCTTATATTTATAATATACTGCGGTAAAGTATAAAATCTTATATTTATTCCGCGACAAATATAGAATCTTATATTTATAATATACTGCGGTAAAGTATAAAATCTTATATTTATTCCGCGACAAATATAGAATCTTATATCTTCAATTACCGTCCGTAATATATAATCCGCAGCCATATCAAATAAAGAGATAATCGAAGCTTTAGTCAAATTATTATTATAAAACTTTAAATATAAGCAAGTCTATTAAAACTTATTTAAAGAGATTAAAACAAGACTTAAGTAAGCTTGTAATAATAAAAGCAGCGCTATAAAACGAATCTTATTCTATTATAAAGGAATCGAGACTTAAACAGTATATTTTTATACGATGTATAATAAACTCTACTTTAAAGGACAGAAGTCTCAAAACACTATTCTCGTTATACTTTAAGAATTATTTAAAGATAATCGAATACGTATTACGAGCAAAGTGACAATTAGTCGACTATACTTTTCTATCGCTAATATTATTAAAAAGGCATTTACGCTTTATAAACGTCGTAATAAGTAATTTAATATTCTGCTCTTTTAATTTCTAACTTAACTCTTAAAAAGTGTTTTAAACCGTACTTTAAAAAGAGCTCGACATTTTATAATATCGCTAGCTGTCTCGACTAGTTATACGAATTCACTTCGTTTAAATAAGACATAAAGCGGTCTTATTACTTCTTTAAACAAGACGCAGCACAGAGCTCTTCCGGCTAATTATATAAACTTACACCGTTTATACGAGACATAAATCGGTCTTATTATATCTTTAACTACTCCGACTAGTTATACGAATTCACTTTGTTTAAACGAGACGTAAAACAGTCTTATTACTTCTTTATAAAGCGTTTAAACCGCTTTTTCAACAATTTTAAATAAATTACAAAGTACTTTTAAAACAATCTTTAAAATCCTTTTAAACAATATTATTCAATAAATTAAAGTGTTTAAATATGCCTTATAATAAAGGATCGCAGACGTTTTTAATAAAGATCTATATAATGTTATTAAAGGGGACATTATTCAGCTTAATAAAATAATTTATTTAAACGCCGCTGTAATAATGTCCTTTTTTAAATGGGCTATAAACGACTATATCATAACTTTAATTATATATAAAAGTAAAGTAAAAGATTTTATAAAGGCTTTATTTAATATATAAATAAAATCAACGCGATATATTCAGTCTCTTATTATTCTTAAAGAGGCTAGAGTAGTATTACTTTTACCTTCTTTTAAACTTACTTTAAAAGGCGTTCAAACTGAAGTTATTATAATTATCTTTAACCTTGAAATATATAATATAATTATAATAAGTAATATATAAAGAGAGGAATTGACAGATAAAGTTGAAGTCTTATAAAGCGTATTAATAATACTTTTATTCGGTTTTAATAATACGACTGTTATTAATTTAATTCTAGAAACATTTAACGCTAGTCGAATAAAGAACAAGATATTCTTATAAAAATGTAATTCATATATTTCCCGCGTTAAATAATATTACCCTCTCTTTATTTAGTTTTTAATAAAGTATATTGAAACGCTTGATTCTATAATCGCTTTGTCCTTTAACTTATAGTGCTTCGCTTTAACTTTATTCTTAAAAGAAGTAACGCCGTTATATCTTTTTTAATATACTTATTGACTTATCTCTTTAATTACTTTAATATTAATAACGTTATCGGCGTTTATAAATTCGACATCTGTTTCAAGTAATTCTTTAAAGTTAAAAGTTTAATATTACGTTAAATAAGCTATAATTAAAGATATTATTAACTTATTATTAAAACGCCCTTTTTATTTAAATAAGGATAAAATACATTAACTTTTGTTTTATATACTTTATACGTATAAATCTTATTAAAGGATTCCGAACTTATTTAATAAAGCCTCTTTAAATATATTATAAAGAGGAGATGAATATAATTAGCTTTAAAAGCTAAATAAGATCGTTTACGCTTTATAATATATAGATAAAGACTAAGGATTATCATAGTTGTCGCTTAATATAAAGTTAATAACTATATAAAAAAGGGAAAGAGTAGATCTTATACTCGCTTTGAAAGATTATAAAGACTTGATAAGCTGATTCGAAGTATTAATGAAATAAATCGCGGAGTAAAAGGCTATAATATAAAAGGGCGTAATCATTAATATTAAGTATAAGTAGATGAAGTTTATTAATATTACAGTCACGCGCAACAGCTATTAAGCGAGACGCGCATAAAACGCGCTTCACGCGTCGTCCCCCTCCAACCCTCTTATATAATTTAGCCAAAATGCCACCTCAACGCAGGCCGTTAGGCTCTATCTCTGGGAATCGTCCCAAGGGATCAAATATCTCTCCTTATATGCGTGGCCGAGTTAAAGGACAAGCTGATCGTGGTGCATCTCAGGCCCAAATTGCGAAGAAGCTCAAGCTGCACAAAAGCACTGTTGGCTACACCCTCAAGCAGGACGAATTGCGCAACGAGGGCCAATCCCTACCACAAAAACCAAGGGGCAAATCATACACAGATGCCGAGGAACGACTTCTCCTTCGTCACGTCCGTCTCAATCCAAAGGACACCTATCAACAAGTCATTGACGTGTGCGGGCTGTCTTGTAAGAAGACTACCGTCAAGAAGATCTTGAAGAAGCATGGCATAACCAATTGGAGAGCTAAGAAGCGCCCAGAGCTTATAGAAGCTCACGCGATGGCACGACTTGCTTGGTGCCTCGTACGGCAAGGATGGACAGCTGAGGAGTGGGGATTAGTGTGCTGGAGTGACGAGTGTTCTGTGGAGAGGGGGCGGGGTAAAAGGACAGAATGGTGCTTCCGTACACCGGCCCAGAAGTGGGACAAAACAATGGTCCAAACCTACGGAACGAATAAGAATATGAAGGTCATGATCTGGGGATGCTTTTGGGACCTTGGGCGGTCTAATTGCTACATTATGGACCGTGATTTTGAGTCGGCAAAGCATGGGTACTCTGCCAGGTCATATTTGGAGGTCTGCGACGCTGAGGTGGCCCCTATTTTTGAGGAACTGGACGACGGGTACTTGTTTATGCAGGATAATGCGTCAATACACCGGGCACATAGTGTACGAGCTTGGTTTATAGCTCATGGGATTACACAGATTGGAAATTGGCCTGCCTATTCCCCGGATCTCAACCCAATTGAGCATATTTGGTGGCACCTCAAAGTCAGGGTCTACGAGATGTTCCCAGACGTCGCGGCAGATAAATCAGAGTCAGAGCATGCAAGACAGAGGCTAGAATCATGTATTCAAGCTGCGTGGGATACATTGGATAAAGGGTTGTTTGATAGTTTATATGAAAGCATGCCGGCGAGGATGGAAGCTTGTATCAAGGCGGGGGGGTGGCACACCAAATATTGACATAATTAGACGGAGAGAACCGTGTAATATTAAGGCACAAGAAAGAGCGAATCAAGACGATTCAAATGATATAATTTTCAAGTGATTTGGACTAGTAGTTATTGCGCAATTAAGTATTAAAGTAGTTGATGGAAATACTGGGTTTTGGTGGGGTGCGGGGTCGCCTTAATAGCTGTTGCCTAGTACTGTAGACTAAGTTAGTCGGACAGAAATAATTTATTATTATTATAAGAAATGACTTTTAAATAATATCTAATTCAAAGTTACGACTTCTTAAAAGAATTTTATATTTTGCCGGACTTAAAGGTAATAAGGCTCAATATTATATGATTTACTTAATAAGCCGATAATGACCGAATAAACCCGGTATTTAAACTTTAACGCTTGCCTTTAAACGGCTATATAAAACGGAAAGCGCTTTAATAGTAAAAGAATTAAAGAAGTTAAATTATTTAAGATTTCGTATTATATAGAATTTATAACCTCATTATTATCTTATTATAATCGGGCGGTAACGGTGAAAACAATAAGGCTTTTTTATTAAGTAAAGACTAATAATATAGCCTTAAAATAAAATAAGAGGGCTTAAACGGAACTAGGCTATAAATGGCTATATAATTGCTTTAATTATAGTTATAAAGCGCTATATTCTATTATTGAAACGCGATTCGTTATTAAGATATAACGGGAAGATATGATTAAAAGCCGATAAACTTATTATATTTACATTAACTTTATTAAATCATTAAATGCGTATTGACTCGATTTAATAATATATAAATCAAATAAACACTCTGCCGTTAAAGTTTATAATATAAAAATAAAGTTTATAAAAGTGAAGGTATTTATTTATTAAACGTTATTATTTAAATTATAAGTTCTTTAAAATACATTGTCATTAATCGCGTTAAACATTTTCTATATTGTCTTATCCTCTTTTAAAATATTCATAATAAGTGCTCAGCTTTAGAAAAAGTATAAAAAAAGGGTTTCTGAAAGTCAAAGCGAGTGTTTTAATTACGGCTATAAAGATTTATATAGAGATAGAACTCCGACTCTATTATTTAAGCCGGAGCTAGAAACGCCTTCACTTAATACTTTAATACTTAGTCCACTTATGTCTTAAAGTAATATGAGTAGCTTTTATTAAAAACCTTTTAATTATTGTCAAAAACTCATATTCTTTACTATTCTTATAAAGCCGGAAGGATATAAATAGTTTTTAATATAATAGAGTTTAAAAAGCGGTTATAAGAATTAAAAGACCTTTGAAATATATTGTATTTAATTACAGGCCATTTTTAAGAGTTAATATATATCGCAAGTTTATTTTATATACTTTTGTTTAAGCTAGTTCTTTTATATATAATTAAAACCGTAACTCTTTTGATTTAATTAATTTGAATTATTAAGTAATAATATATGAGAACAAATTAATTGTCTTTTTTTTTATAAGCAGAATCCTTTTAAAACTACTTGATTTATTTAACGATTTTAAAAAAGTATTTTACTTGAGCCTTTAATAATATAAGCCTTTTATAATAAGATATCTTATGCTTTTTCGAATAGTATTTATTATATTCTTAATCGAGAATCGCAACGACTTTATATGTCACAAGATTAATTATAATATTCGAACGTGAAAGATTATTATAACAAAAGACATATATAGAATCTGCGATTAAAATCTGTTATTATATCATATTATAATTACAATGATTAGTGATTATATAAAGTAGACAGAGAATACTTAAAAGACCTCTTGTCTTATTCGACTAAAGCGTTTATAATATAGCGATATACTTTCGAATTTCAAACAATACTTTTAATCGATCTTCTTTTTTAAGCTCTTTTAAAAGAACGCCTTTGACATACGTTATTTATATAAAGAATAAACTATATTCCTTATATATGTCAAATACTTCAAATATAAGAATATTTGTCTTCTCTTTAATATATTTCAAGTAAGTTACTTTGTTTTCAAGCCTTTCTTTATTATAAAATAAAATGATTACTTCGCCGGATTATATAGTTTTATATTTAGAAAGAGCGCGACTTCTCTTTAAATAATGATTTAAGTAAGAATAATATACTCGTTCCGAACTTTTATATATTAAAGATTCTTTGAATATAATAATAAAAAGTTAAACAAAGACGTATCGAGTAATACATTAAGAGAACGGTTTATAAAGAGGCTGATATATATGAGCTTAATATATAGAGTTTTAAAAGACAACTTATAAACTTGAATTAATGACTTAAACGAATCAAATAAAAGTTAAGTGGACTGAAGAAGAATAATAAGCCGAAAAGTCGTAAAATAACGTCAAAGTATATACGGATATAATATATATGATAAATAAGCCGTAGTAAAAGCCAGTTTGCTTTATATAAAAAAAATAACGAAAGAAATATAAAGCTAGATTAAAAGAAGTATAAGTAAGTAAATAATTTAAGCTTCGAATAAATAACGAATAATGACTATAATAAAACACAGTTATTTATAAGTGAAGTAAAAGCGGTTAACGGTTTATAAGAAATCGAAGTTCATTAATGACATTATATAATTATAAAATATTATATGACTATAGAAATTTCGAGTAATCGCGTATATATCTTTTATAGTCGAAAGAGTTTATTATATAAATTTCATAAAGAAGTTCAACGTGATTTAATAAGCTTAAACTTGAATTTATTTATAATAGTATAAAATAAGTAATAAGGAGTTAAATCCGGTAGAATAAGGCTTTTATGCCTTATATTGTATTATATTAAAAAAGGCAGTTAGTCAATTTAATACTTTAATTAATATAAGTAATAATAAATACTTATTCTGACCCTTCTTTAAAATCTTTCATTAATGATATTAAACCGTTATTATATAGTCATCGCTTTAATTTCATTTGTTTAAATTATAATAGGCCGTCTTTTAAGAGCAAGATATAATATAATATAAGTGAAGATATAAAGACTTTTTAAACTAAGTAGAAAGACGAATATTGTGACGGGCTGAAAGCTGGTCTAAAGGCCAGGGACTAAAAGCGAGTATATTTGAGAATCTAAAACTAAGGAACTAAGGGGGTGAAGGGTGAGCGACGTATATATACCCCTGAATGGTCATCTGACAGGCTAGCGCAGGACTGTAAATCACTTGACGGTTCGTAACCACTTTGGAACCGTCACAAATATCGTTCAAGTTATAAAGCAATTTATAGACTGCCTTAATAATATAAAGATTAAAGACAGATTTGTCAACTTTATTATTACGTCAGTTATTATTTCTATTATTAAAGGTTGCCTTTAACGTGAATAGCGATAGTGTTTATAATAATAACGACTTATGTTTTTACGCAACCGTTTTTATATTAATCAAATTAATAAGAGTTAAAAAGCAATTTATTATCTATTATATTTACTTCAATAAGACAATTACATTTAAAAGCTGTCTTTAAGAGATTTATAACGGCCATAGAATTCATAAGACAATTGTTCTTAATCTTAGCCATATTCGTAACTTTTATAATATAGCCCGTTTTTATCAAAGCGTCTTTGACGATATTCCTTTTAATAAAACAATTGTAGAATATATTCTTCATTTCAAGTCATATTATATTCTCAATATAAATGGGCAAAATCAGAAATTAATCACGCTGCTTCTTTACCTTTTTAAGCTAAAGATATAATACTTTATTAACTTTAATATTAATGAAAGTATATATGCTTTATTCTTTAAAAAGTGCGGCGTGCCGTTATTAATATAACTTATATCAACTTTAGAATTAAATAATTCAGTACCCGCGATTATTTTATTTCATTAAAAGATATTTAAAGAAGTTATTAATAAATCAGGCTCTGTCACGGATTAAAAGTCGGTATTAAGTTCTACTTCAAATAACGACGTCCCTTTTAATAATAATTCTATCAAAGGCCTTATAGACGTTTTTAATAAAACACGGCTTAAAGAAAGCACTGTATAATAGTCTTAAAATAAGCAATAAAAATAATAAGAGAAGAAGTACGAGATAAAAATTAATACTTAAAAATATAAATATAAAGAACTTTTTAAAGACTAAAGTAATTAACGTTGGAATAAAGATTAATAAATATATAAGAGATATATTAAAGATTTTAATAAAAACTAAAGTTATGATTATAAGCTTATAAAAGAAGCAGATATAAAGAAGAGAAAAAGGTTAAAAAGGAAAAAGAAATGAGTATAATTTATAAGAAACTTATGACTAATAATTTTTCTTAGCTCGTAATTAATATTACGCGATATTAAATATAGTTTAATACTCACGTGATAAAGAAATGACCGAGCTGCTTATTAATTTATTTCTCATTTTATATCTCATTAACGCGCTTTTAACTTTTTCTTTTCATTTAAATTTTAATTTTAATCGCTGAAGTTATATACTTCGCTTTCAATTAAATCATTAATTATGCTTTTTTTAAGTATATAAAGTATTCGGCGATTAATAATAAAACCGTAATATATAAGATATCAGATTATTTACGACGATATAAAGAAGTATAAAGATAAAACCTTGTTCTTAATATACTTTAAAGACAAATTAAATAGCGGTCGATATATTATCTAGAATAAGTTTAATTCTGGCTTTAAGTCTTATATTTAACTCGTAAAAGATTATTATTCAAAGTTAATAACAAAGTTATTATTGATATAATTTATTGATAATCTCTTTATGTGAGGGTTGGAACCCATAGTCGGCTACGGTATGACTATAGCGAGCTTACGGGCCGTGTTTACGGACCGTAATAACCTACGGTCGGCTACGGAATGGCCGTAATAAGCTTACGGACCGTGTTACGGACCGTAATAAGCGGTTGCTAAGCAACCACTAGCCTTGGCCCTAGCTTCTTTGTTTATTATTATGAGGGAACCACATTTATATTCTTAGTTCTTTACGTAGTTCTTTATAGTTTAACCTGAGCCTAAGTTCGTGGCCTTTTTACTTGGCTTGACCCCTTATACTTTAAATGTTTTGTCGCTGTGAAATTATTATTAAAGGCGACTATAAATACTTAATCGAATATCGAAATAAGCATCTTTTAATATATATAAACGCGAGCTTTAAAGTCGTTATTTAAAAGTAAATATATTAAAAAGTTCTTCGGGAATTTCACAGAATATAAAAGTAATAAAGAATATAATATAATCGTTTTAAAAGCAATTAATTAAAACATTTAAAACAAACTTTCTAATGATTCGATCTCTTTTATAAGTATAAAAGACGTTATTAAAAGCACGATATATAGCCTGCGATTCTTATACGATTCTTATAAAGTCGTTTATAAAAATTAATTTATAATACTTTTTAATATTTATAAAAGACTAATTTTATTTTCATTTTAAAAGACTTTTATTTCAGAAACATATGTTTAACAACTCTAGATTTTATCAGTATAAACGACTATAAAGTTCTTAAATATATTAGTTTATTAAAGTAAAGACTTATTATAAAACTTGTCAAAAGACCATTTGATAACAATATATTTAAATATATAGTTAATAATATATGCTTTAATATTGATGGCCTTATTAAGATCATTGACTTTAAAGTCGCTTAACGCTTTAAAAAGCGGCTTAAATATATTGACATTTATCCGATATATTGACTTTTCAAATTAATCGGCGAATTTGATTAATTGACAAACGATATAAGCTTTAACTTATAAATGTTTAATTATATAATAAGCAGATCTTATAAGTTATTAAAATATCAGAATTAATCTTAATTAAATATTTCGAATCTTTATTAAAAGATTATTATTTAATAAATAAAGAGATGATTATCTATAAGTATAAATTGACATAATTATTAATAATAGCCAATTTAAAAAAGCGTTATATTTATAAATATCAGAAAATACTCTTGAGATTACAAAGCACGACTATAGATAATTAATATAAGTCTTAAAAAGGCTTTTTATAAAAGATTTAAAGTAAAGGCTTTTAATTTTAAAATTAAAATAAGACTTATAACTATAAAATTAACGAAAATCACGTTATCTTTTTCTGTTTTTAAAATTGTCTGATATAATTAAAGTCTTTAACTATATTATACAGTAATAAAATATCATATAATTATAGAAATCTCGAGCAATCACGTGTATATCTTATATTTTGAATATAAATAGACTTATAATAAACGTTAACGATATAAATTATTAACGGGATTTCTCAATACGCTTTATAAATTTACTCTTTTATTTATATTATTATTAGAGATTCTGTTTTATTAAAGCCGCCTTTATAATAATACCGCGGACTGTTTAATACTATTTCGTTATTAACTCGCGTCTGTTTTTTTCTAGCCTTTTCATTTCTTCTTTAACTTTTAAGCGTATCTTTTATAATAAAAAAGCATTAATTAATATTTAATTAACTTTTCAGTCGATTTCAGTATTAAAAGCCTCAACTGATATTATAAGCTTATTATAAGTATTGACATATTGATTGATTTTATGATATCTCGATAATAAAGTATTTAACCACTTTATTTCTATATTTATATAATTATTTAACTCATATAATATAATTTTAATGCGCGGATTTACTTTCCGTCGACTATTGAATTCGTCTTTAAAAGCTTTAATAAAGCTTATTAAAGAGTTAAGCGAAGTAAAGTTTAAAAGGTTAATGTCTTTCATTAAATTTATAATTCGTCTCTATTTAAGTATTAATTCAACGTTATAAAAAAAGCCACCGGCAATTTCGAACTTTAATAACAGACTTAATTTATACCGCTTAAATTCTTCTTTAAAATCGGAAATTAAATCAATAACCTTTTAAATAAATTTTAATTAATTTAATCTTTTAAATGCGATAAGCGTAACTCATTATCTTTATTATTTAATATAAATAAAAGTCTTTTACATGATTTTTTAAAGTCGGTCAAATAAGTCAAATCAATAATTACTTAAATAAATTTCAATTAATTTAATCTCTTAAATATAATAGATATAATTCATGATCTTTTTCGCTTAATATAAACCGGAGTCTCTTTCGTGATTTCCTTATCTTTTATTTGTTTACTTTATAATTAATACATTAAGAAAGTTCTTTGACAATATCAGAACTTAATAAATTAAATAAGAAGTCCTTTTGATATTCTTGATTTGAATTGGCTATAATAACGTCTAGAAAATATTAAAGAATATATAAAAGGTAATAAAAGGAATTTTATTTAATAACTCTTTTAAACTTAAGAGAGCTTCCGTAATTAACTTGATTATTAAAAGACTCTTTATTATTTAATCTTCAAATAAGCGTTCGGCAATTGATTAATCTTAAAAAGAACTTTCTATCGGCTCTTTTAGATTTTCTCCTTTTAATAAGTTTATTATAAAGTCTTTTATAATAAATTAGTTATTAAAAAGACTTTTTAAAGCTGGCAGATCTTTAAGAGTCTTTTCTATTTAAAAGGTTGTTATAAAGCCTTTAATAGTTTATTAATCTCTAGTTTAGACTTTTATAATTAATTAGCCATTAAAAGGACTCGTTAATTATAACGGAGTTATTAAAGACTCTTTTAAAAGTAGAGCTTTAAAGAGAGATTCTTTATTAAGTAGAGTAATTATATAATCCTTTATTAGTTTCTGATCTTTAAGCGGGCCTTTTATAATTAATTGATCTTCGGAAAGACTCTTTATAATTAATAGATCTTTAAGAACTTCTTTTATTAATAAGTTTATTATAAGATCTTCCGCCGGCTAATAATCTTCAAATAGAACTTTTAAAGTATATTAGTCTTTAACGGGGCTTTTTAAAGCCGGCGGAGCGTTAAAGAAAGCTTCTTTTATTAATTAATAATTAAAGAGAATCTCTGAGTTTAAATATTCTTTTAATACAATTATAATAATTGCTTTTATCGATCTTAAAGCTCTTATTAAAGGCCTTTAAATAAGTATATTGAGATGTGTACTGAAATATATATAATGATAAAGATAGTGATAAAGATAGTAATGAAAATAATAATAAAGATAGTGTAAAGATAATAGTGAAGATAGTAATAAAAATAATAGTAAAGATAGTAATAAAGATAATAGTAATAAAAGGCAGGTTTAAATTCTTATTATTTTTAAAAATAAAAGAGTAAGAAGTACGGCTGATTATATTAACGCCGACTTAATAATATAAAAAACATAAAGTATAAAAGGGATTAAGACGGATTCTCAATATCTTTACTATTTAATATAAAAACACTAATTAATTAAAGCGAGTATAAAGAGTATTAAAGCAGATTCTCAATATCTCTTTACTTAATATAAAAAATAATTTAATTAAAGTAAGTAACATTCTCAGTATCTTTTTATTCGGTATAAAAAACAACCCAGTTAAAGTAAATATAAAGGATTAAAGCAGATTCTTAATATCTTTTTATTCGGCATGAAAAACAATCCAGTTAAAGTATAAGAGATTAAAGCAGATTCTCAGATTTCGTATTATTCGGCTTAGCCCTTTTAATATATATATTTTATTATATCAGATAACAGATTTAAACCAGTTTATCAATAGTTTATTATAACTGTCTATAAAGCCTTTAAAACGAGAATCGAAGCTCAGCCTCTGATATATATAATATAAACCATCTTTTGATTAATATAACGACATTTAAAGCTTATTATATATTAAAAAAGTCTTTTAATAAAACTCGGCGCATGATCTTTTATATAAAACGACCTCGCTTTAAGTCTTTATATATACCAACTATTATAGCTCCGTCTTAAAGTCTTAAATAATAAAAGGGATGATATTATATTTAAGCGAATATTAATAAAACTATTTATTTATACTTCGACGCATGAATTATAATCGATATAATATAAGACAAAAGGCGTTATAATCTTAATTATAAAAGAAGGGGTTGACTTTAAACTTGACTCTTTATATAAGTCTGTATTAAATACTTAAGAATAAGTCGATTTAATTATATTACGCTATGATTATACTTTAAAAGGCCGAATAAGAAAAGCCTTATAAAGAAAGTGTCCCTTTGAGTTTAAACTCATATTGAAGCATATAACAATATATTAATCATCTTGGCTATAAGATAATAAAGTCATGATTTTATAACGAGTATTTAAAATCCCGAATACTAATATATTAAAATGCCTCGTTATATAGTTTCTTTATATTTTTCTATAGATCAACTTTAATTATTTATTAAAATGTATTTTATTATAAGATAAAGATGAATTTGAGTTTAAATCAATTTATAAGTCCGAGTTAAAATAAGAGCCGTATTAACGGAATTTATATTGATCTTGTCTTGGCTTAATATTATATAAACGGCGATTCCGCCTTTTATTAAATAAATGATTAAAAGCAAAATATAAAGTAGTTTAAATAAGAATCCTATATCTTTTATAATAAGATGACTATATAATTATTAAATATAAATCCGGAATTATTAATCTCATAGACGTATATAAGTTTAATAATTAAAACTTAAAGTATTTTTTATTTATAATAAAGTTAATATAAAATAGAATCTTTTTACTACTTTTTAATAAAGCCTTTCGCGTTATTAATTACAATATAATAAAATATGAATCTAATTATAAGTCGTCTTTTTTCCGAAATTGCATTAAAGAGAATATTACTCTTTCTTTATTATTAAGAGTTTTAAAGATTCTAGAAATAACGCCTTTTAACTCTTTAAAGTATTCGGTTTTATTATCAAAGCTATTAATATATCAAATCTCTTTATTACGCTTTAATTACTTATATTAACTCTTTCTTATTTAAGAAAATTTTATTAATTTCATTATAAAAAGTATTAATATTATAATAATTAAATTAAACTTAAATTACTTATATTAAACGACTTATTACTATTAAAAGGTCGTCAGGGATAAGTTTATTCTTTATCGCAATAATAAAGTTTCGGATAATACTCTTTTTAAGATTTAACTCAATGTAAATATATAAAGATATAACTTATTTTATAATTATTTAATAATAAAATAACTTAATTATATCGGAAAAACGGTCTTTAATCATAACATTACTTTATAACTGAATTATTAGCCGGTTAATGAGTTCTTTATTAATATCGCACTCTTAAAGAAACAATAAAATAACGTTATGTCGTTTAAGAATATAATAAATTAAAAGTTTAATAAACTGGTCGTATTTATATATGCGCTTTTAAACGGACTAATTAAAATAAAATAATACTTATGGCCTTAAATTCATTATTGACTTAATAAGAAATATTCTAAGAGAGTATTATAATATATATTGTCATAAATAAGTATTAATATAACGGAAAAGGCTTATAAGAATAATACAGCAATAAGTATTTATTATTTAAATAGAATAAAAGAATTTGATACTTTTAAAGAGAGGTATAGTTAATGATTTCGATACTTTTGATACCGGCCTTTTCTATTCTTGAATAATAGTATAAGAGTAATATTATTATTTATTTAAACAGAAAGACGCGTTAGTAAATACTTAGTTAATAAGGATTAAATATAGAAGAGAAGGCATTTAATTAAAGAAAGACAGACTTTAAAGTGTGATAAAAGAGTGCTTTATACAGAGTTAGTCTAATTATAATAAATATTGAAGTAATATATAAAAGGCAAGGCAGACTAATATATTATAAAAGCTATATAAATAAGAAGAGTTTAAAATCCACGGTAATAACGGAGTTATATCCTCGGAATATAATACACTAATGTTTATTCTTTAAAAGCCGAATAGAATATATAGATCAATATAAGTATATTAATAATAATATAAAGGGGTAAGAAGCTCAGTATATATCGAGAGCAAGAACGTCGAATAAGAGTAAGGATAAAAACAAGGCCATTTAAAGAAGGGATAAATGGAATCGATTATATAAAGCCTTAAAAGCTAATTCTTTATATCCATTTTAATGGACTTTAAAATATAGATCAAAAGTCAAGTAATAAAGTGGGGTAAAAAGTATATTATTTGTGAGTGATGAAAAGAAAAGAGTGAGTGTTATAACGAGTGTTGTTCCCTTTGACTAATTAGTC
>Ga0302221_10000177_pt1 | contig 57159 bp, 38 predicted proteins | sample II_Palsa_E2_1_FD_193517 | JGI IMG/M metagenome (GOLD analysis project Ga0302221, IMG submission 193517) | Peat permafrost microbial communities from Stordalen Mire near Abisko, Sweden - II_Palsa_E2_1 | ecosystem: Environmental > Terrestrial > Soil > Palsa > Peat permafrost | place: Sweden... | reverse complement strand
TGTTCTTTGCGCGTTATATGTATCATCATAACAATTGTGGGTGCAAATATACAAAACAAAAACAAGGCATATGTTTTATCTTAGCTGTCAAAAAATATTTGACAATGCGGATATTAATCGTGGCAGCTACTAAGTTTGAAGTCGAAAGTTTAAAGTCAAAAGTTGAAAGTAAGGCTATAGACTATGGACTATCGACCATCGACTTCTTAATCACTGGCGCTGGCATGGTAGCCACTTCTTTCGCTTTAGGCAAGCATCTGGCAACAAATCAATATGACCTCGCCATAAATTTAGGTATCGCAGGCAGTTTCGACCGAAGCATTGCATTGGGTGATGTAGTTGAAATTGACGAAGATACCCTTGCCGAATTAGGTGCAGAGGATGATGAGGATTTTATTACGATTGATAAACTAGGCTTTGGCGAGAGTAGTTTTAAATCAACTTACGCCCTGCCTGCCCAATTTAACCTGAGAAAAACCAATGCCATTACGGTGAATACCGTGCATGGTAACGAAGCATCCATTTACAAATTAGGCAGCCGTATTAACGCGCAAATGGAGAGTATGGAAGGTGCCGCGTTTTTTTATGCCTGCCGACAGATGGGGGTGCCCTGCATGCAAATCAGGGCAGTGTCAAATTATGTAGAAAAACGTAACCGTGATGCCTGGCAAATAGGGCTCGCCATAAAAAATCTGAATACCTTTGCCACTGAATTTTTGGATTGGGAGCGAAGTGCGAAGAGCCGGTAACAGAAAATATCGCTTTGACCCGGCACCCCACACACCGCTCCCCACACTATAAAAACGCTATGACACTATCGCTCGGTTTTTCTCCCTGCCCAAATGATACCTTTATTTTTGATGCGCTTATCCATCATAAAATTGATACCGAAGGTTTAGACTTCGAAGTTTCTTATGATGACGTAGAAACCCTCAACCAGAAAGCTTTCCGAGGCGAACTGGATATTACTAAGTTAAGCTACCATGCTTTTGCTTATGTGGCCGATAGCTATGTGCTGCTTGATTCAGGCAGTGCATTAGGTTTTGGTGTAGGGCCGATGTTGATTTGTAAAGGTGATTCTGAAAAACTTCGTTTAGAGCTGGAAAAACCGGATACGCAATTAAAGATTGGTATCCCCGGAAAATATACCACCGCTAATTTCCTTCTGGGATTGGCTTTCCCTGAAGCGCTTAATAAACAGGAACTGGTTTTTTCGGACATCGAAAATGCAGTATTAGATGGTCGTGTTGACGTTGGCCTCATCATTCACGAAAATCGCTTCACTTACCAGGATAAAGGCTTAAAAAAGATCATTGACTTAGGCGATTTCTGGGAAAAGGAAACCGGTTTAGCTATCCCGCTTGGCGGCATTGTAGCTAACCGTACTCTGCCGTTAGATGTTCAGCATAAAATAAACCGTGTATTGCGCCGCTCGGTAGAGTTTGCTTTCTCCAACCCAAAATCGGGATTAGAATACATCCGCTCACACGCCCAGGAAATGAGCGAAGAAGTGATGTACAAACATATTGACCTTTACGTAAACAAATACTCTGTTGAATTAGGCGAAGAAGGCAAAAAGGCCATCAAACTATTATTTGATACAGCTACAGAGAAGAATGTGATCTCGGAAATTAAAGAGGATTTGTTTTTGACAGAGATTTAGGATCTGATAAACCATTTGTCATTCTGAGCGGAGCGAAGAATCTTCTGCACCATGCATAGTTCGCTTCGCAAATCGAAGAGGATTCTTCGCTCCGCTCAGAATGACAAGGTCTTTTAAAGATTAGCTTGTAAACTATCAATACAGCAATTGATCATACGGATACCTCGCCGTATGTATTTCAACTACCATATCATACAACAACTTTCTGAACTCGTCAATGTTTTCTCTTTGAGTAGCCGATATAAATATTGCCGGACTATTATTTTTCGCCATCCAGCTGTGTTTAAAATCGTCAAGTGTTAACGGTTCTACTTCTTCGCCCTCGTGGTTTTGTATTGGCTGATAAGCATCAATTTTGTTAAATAAAGTGATGGTTGGTTTATCAATTACACCCAGGTCTTTCAATGTTTCATTAACCGTTCTGATTTGATCCTCAAAATTCGGGTGCGAAACATCAACCACGTGTATCAAAATATCAGCCTCACGTACTTCATCCAAAGTCGATTTAAAACACTCTACCAAATGGTGAGGCAGTTTGCGTATGAATCCAACAGTATCCGATAACAGGAATGGCACATTCTCAATCACTACTTTCCTAACCGTAGTATCCAGCGTAGCGAATAATTTATTCTCCGCGAAAACCTCCGACTTGGAGATCATGTTCATAATGGTTGATTTACCCACGTTGGTATAACCCACCAATGCCACCCGAACCATAGCCACACGATTTTTACGCTGCGTTTCGTTTTGGCGGTCTATTAGTTTTAATTTTTCTTTGAGTAAAGATATTTTTTCAAGGATCAAACGTCTGTCAGTCTCAATCTGCGACTCACCCGGGCCACGCATACCGATACCACCTTTTTGGCGCTCTAAGTGAGTCCATAAACGGGTCAATCGTGGTAACAAGTATTGTAATTGCGCTAGTTCAACCTGGCTTTTAGCCTGCGCTGTTTGCGCGCGACCAGCAAAAATATCCAATATCAGGTTATTGCGGTCGAGTATTTTTACACCCAACACATTCTCTATATTACGTAATTGCGATGGCGTAAGCTCATCGTCAAAAACTACAATATCAATTTCTTCTTCGGTAACAAAGGCTCTAATATCTTCCAAACGTCCCGCGCCTACAAAAGTAGACCTATCCGGTTTTTGAAGTTTCTGCGTAAAAATTTTAACAGTCTCCGCCCCGGCGGTATCCACCAAAAATTGTAGTTCCTCTAAATATTCTTTAGACTGCTCAGCGGTTTCATATTGAGTAATTACACCAACCAGCACAGCCCTTTCCTGCTTCACAGCAGTATCATAAAATTTTTGCTTCATTAAATACTGTATATCAAATCAATTGCCAAGTTAAATTTAGGTAAAATAATAACCTAAAATGTCATTAAGCCCAAACTATTCCTGACAGATTGCACTTATTTCAATCCCTCAACAAATTCCCTCATCGCCAATCCCGGATCTGCCTGTTTCATAAAATTCTCACCGATTAGGAAACCGTTAAAGCCTGCTTTTTTCAGTTCCTTTATAACATCCGTATTGCTGATAGCGCTTTCCGAGATCTTCAAAAACTCCTTTGGGATATGCTCTCCCAATTTAAATGAAGTTTCTACAGAAACCGTAAAATCAGCCAGATTGCGGTTGTTTACCCCAATGGCATCAACGTTAGGGTTTATACTGCGTTCCAATTCCTCCAGATTATGCACTTCCAGCAATACATTTAAACCTAAACTTTTTGCCAATGATGCCAGCTGCTGAATCTGCGCAGGTGTCAATATCGCCGCGATCAGCAAAATAATATCAGCACCTAAAGCTTTGGCTTCAATTACCTGGTACTCGTCTATCATAAAATCTTTACGCAGTACGGGTATGGTATTAGCCTGCCTCGCCCTGATCAGATCCGCCTTGCGGCCCATAAAAAACTGCTTATCAGTTAATACCGATAATGCCGATGCGCCAGCCTCAGCATAAGCATTGGTTACGGCGGCAACCTTTACTTTATCATTAATGATTCCTTTAGACGGCGATTTGCGTTTAAACTCCGCGATAATGCCCGTGCGGTCAGGAGCTAATAAAAAATCCCTGAATGAATAAGTTTCCCGTGAGAAAAATTCTGATTCCTCAAGCTGAGTAAAAGATGTTTTATTTTTAGCTGAGGCTACTTCCTTAAGTTTATTGGCTACTATTTTATCTAAAATAGACCCCCCAGCCCCCTGAATGGAGCGTTTTTGATTAGTATTTTTGTTTATAGTCATATTATTAAGTATTGAATACTCCCCCTTTAGGGGGTTGGGGGGTAATCCAGTTTGCCATCATTTCTTTACCAAATTCTGTTAATATCGATTCCGGGTGAAATTGTACACCGCGTACATCATATTCCTTATGCCTTAATGCCATAACCGAATTATCTTCTTCATCAATAGCAGTAACAGTTAATACGTCAGGTATAGATTTTTCATCCACAACCCACGAGTGATACCTACCCACTTTAAAGCTTTCCGGCAAACCAGCAAAAAGTTTCTCGCTTTTGTCTGTTACTTTTATTGGTGTGGCTATACCGTGCATAGGTTGTGTTAAATTATATAACTCGCCGCCAAATACCTCAGCAATTGCCTGCTGACCTAAGCAAACCCCGAAAATGCTTTTAGTAGACGAATACTTCTTGATTACATCCAGCAATAAGCCAGCCTCAGAAGGTATGCCCGGGCCCGGTGACAGGATGATTTTATCATAAGCATCCACATCGTCGATATTAAACTTATCATTTCTCCAAACGTCGCATTGCAAGCCGATCTCGTTAACCAAATGCACCAAATTGTAGGTGAAGGAATCGTAATTATCTATTATTAATATATTTTTCATCTTATAACTCCTCCGCTAATTCAATGGCTTTTCTTAAAGCCGCTATTTTGTTGTCAACTTCCTTTAACTCGCTTTCGGCTATTGAGCCGGCAACAATCCCCGCGCCTGCCTGGTAATGCAGCGTGTTGTTCTTGCTTAAAAACGAGCGGATCATAATCGCATGGTTAAAATCGCCGTTAAAACCTAGGTAACCAATGGCGCCGCTGTAAAAACTACGTTTGGTTTTCTCGTTTTGGTCGATGATCTCCATGGCGCGATATTTTGGTGCGCCACTTAATGTTCCTGCCGGGAAGGTATCTGCAACAATTTTAAAAGATGCCACGCCCGGTAACAACTTGCCGCTCACATGCGATACCAAATGAATCAGGTGTGAATAATATTGTACTTCTTTAAATGCTTTAACTTCTACCTGCTCGCAATGCCTGCTCAGGTCGTTACGGGCCAAATCAACCAGCATTACGTGTTCAGCAGATTCTTTTGGATCTTCAATAAGTTTTTGCGCTAATTCAGCATCCTTAATATCATCACCTGTACGTTTAAATGTGCCCGCGATAGGGAATATACTGGCAACCCTGTTTTTAATAGTGATCTGTGCCTCCGGCGATGAACCAAAGATCCTGAAATTGCCGTAATCAAAATAAAATAAATAAGGCGATGGATTGATAGAGCGTAAAGCACGGTAAACATTAAACTCATCACCCAAAAACTTTTTAGAGAACGCACGTGATGGTACGATCTGGAAAACATCACCACGATAAATGTGCTGTTTCATTTTTTCAACAATAGCCATAAAGCCTTCGTTGGTTAAGTTGGATTGTTCAGCCTCATCGCTTTTAAAAGTGTACTCCGGGAAGTTTTTGTTTTTGATCAGGTATTCTATCTTTTCGATGCCATTGCTCGCGTCCTGTCCTTCTGGTTGGTTGTAAGAGATGTACAACTCATTTTTAAAGTGATCTATAGCAATAACGTAGCGGTACATATTGTACTGCATCTCTGGTATTTTTTTGCTATCGTCTTCGGTCTTTTTTAGTTTGATGGTTTCGAAATGCTCAACCGCTTCGTGGGTAAAATAACCAAATAAGCCGTTTGATATAATTTTCAATCCGGTTTCATTCGTTTCGAAGCTACTTAAAAAATCGTTGATCTGGTCTATTAATTCAAATTCACCGGTTTTATGGGTTTCGGTTGTGCCATCAGGATATTTCTTTTTTAGTTCGCCGTCATTCAACAGCAACCCCGCAATAGGCTCACAGCAAATGTAGCTGGTGCTGTTTTCGCGACTGTGATAGTCGGAGCTTTCGAGCAATAACGAATTAGGGAACACATCCCGCAGGCGTAAGTATATGCTTACAGGCGTAGTAGTATCGGCAAGTAGCTTTTTATGTGTAGTAATTATTTTAAACTTTTTCATTCTTTATATTATCGACTTAAAACAAAAAAACCCGGTGAATTATATTCGCCGGGTTCCAAATAGGTTTACAATTGGTTAATCTATAAGATCAAATAGCATCCGGCTGCCAATTTTGTTGGTGCCACCACAGGTTAGTTTGGTTGATTTTGATCATAGCGAGGGCAAATTTATAAAGAAAATTGAATTTGCAAACTTTTTCTCAATTTATTTTAATGACTCACCCCAAAAAATGGGCGCATACTCTGTACAATAGCTAATGCAATGACTAACAGCGCCAATAAATAAAATATAGCGATGGTGCGATGTTTAGCCGCAGGCGCCAATACTTTTTTAGAGCGGATATGGCCCACAGTTATTAGTGCGATAGCAAATATCATCATGGTGATGTGCTCAACCGTCCAGTAACGAGTATCATGATCCTGCATAGCGGTTTTACTGAATTGCACCAGCGGACTCACGAAATACAAGCCCAAGCCAATCAGCAATTGGATATGTGCCGATATCATGGTGAACATATTTATTTTTCGGTTGGTATCAGTATATGGTCGGTTACCGAACCAGCCTGCCAATGATTGCAGAATAGCCAGCAATAGCAATACCATTACGATAAACCTGAAACCCGAATGCGCCTGTAGTAAAATTGAATATAAGTTCATGGTGTTAAATAATTATTCGAATATACATTTTATTGGATTTATGAACCAAGTAATTAATTCCGATGCTTCGAAACTGGTATAATTACAAATTTGGAGTTATTATTCTGAGGTATAAAAAATCTCGAATATTTTTTTTAAAATATTCCATTTAATAACTATTGGATCGGAAGCCCCAACAGAATTTTTGCCTAATCCAAATAGTTGAATTGAATCATCGATAAAAGAATCAATCTTGTATCCGTTGAAGTTTTCTTTTGGATATTTCATATTAATTCCTTTTGGATTGATAAATTGGCATTCATTGATAAAATACAAAGTATCTATTTTACCAGCTTTAACAATTGTGATTAGTAATTTTTTGAAAATGTCATTCTTAAAGTCCTCGATATAAACGTCGCCTAATTTGTTACCCTTTTTGTCCTTTAAAATATGAACCAATTTAATATTCTCAGAAGGTTGTTTAGTATTTTTATTTGATCTGTTGGTATTGTAAGAATTGGTAAAGCTTGATAAAAATATTAAGAATATAATTAGGGATAAAGTTGGTTTAATTTTCATACTTAGATAGTAAATATCCACTAAATATATCAAAATGAACCTGAAAGAGCAAACTTAAGGAACTATATAGCCGTATCCGTCAAACAAGAAAACCTTCTCTGCTTAAGAGAAGGTTTTCTATATCGGTGCAATTACACCTTAAATCGGTGAAATCAAAAAAACTAAACTTCAGCTAAATGTTCGCCGGTTACTACTTCTTTAATTTTGTTTTCTAATTCTTCCATTAATTCAGGGTTATCCTGCAATAATGTTTTTACAGCATCACGGCCCTGGCCTAAACGTGTTTCGCCGTAGCTAAACCATGACCCCGCTTTTTTAATAATGTTGTGCTCAACACCTAAGTCGATGATCTCACCAACTTTGGATATGCCTTCGCCAAACATAATGTCGAACTCCGCGATACGGAATGGTGGTGCCACTTTGTTTTTAACGATCTTGACTTTTACACGATTACCTGATACTTCGTCGGTATCTTTTATTTGTGATATACGGCGTACATCCAAACGTACAGAAGCATAGAACTTCAAAGCGTTACCACCGGTAGTAGTTTCCGGGTTACCAAACATTACGCCGATTTTCTCACGCAATTGGTTAATGAATATGCAGCAACATCCAGTTTTGCTGATAGTACCGGTTAACTTACGTAATGCCTGCGACATCAACCTGGCCTGTAAGCCCATTTTTGAATCACCCATTTCGCCTTCGATCTCGCTTTTTGGTACTAATGCCGCAACCGAGTCAATTACCAAAATATCAATAGCGCCTGAACGGATCAGGTTATCAGCAATTTCCAAAGCCTGCTCGCCGTTATCTGGTTGAGAGATCAAAAGGTTCTCCACGTCAACACCTAATTTCTTAGCATAAAAACGGTCGAACGCATGCTCCGCATCAATAAATGCAGCAATGCCACCTTTTTTCTGCGATTCAGCAATAGCATGAATAGCCAAAGTTGTTTTACCTGATGATTCCGGGCCGTATATTTCAACAACACGGCCTTTAGGCAAACCACCAACACCCAAAGCTATATCCAACCCTAATGAACCGGTTGATATTACTTCAGTAGCTTCAATGGCAGTATCACCCAATTTCATGATGGTACCTTTTCCGTATGATTTTTCCAGCTTATCTAAAGTAAGCTGTAATGCTTTTAATTTTTCTGCGTTTGCGTTCATCTTTGTAATAATTCAAAACAAATGTAAATGTAATTATTTATAAATGCTAATTTATTTAGTAAAATGTTTAATAATAATGATTTGTCATTTCGAACGAGGCAGGAGGAGAAATCTTCTTCGCCAAGCAATGTGTATGGTATGACGCAGAAGATTCTTCGCTATTGCTCAGAATGACAATTTAGTTTTTGTTAAGTAAATGTAGTTGGTTTATCTAAATCGTTATTAACAATTCACATAACTAAAGTCCTTTTTTCCTAACAATTCCCGGTCTGCGACTGCGCTTGTTTTCGGCATCGGCAACACCTTCAGCACCATAGCGGCGGGCCATTTTGGCTATACGTTCTTCAAATGTTTCTGTGGTTAACTTTTCTCTACCTAAACTATCAACCATAATCGGAAAAGCGAATGGGGTGGGGCGTTCAATGGTTTTTAGTATTATGCTTTGTTTTTCGATGCGCTGCAAAGCCATGCGGAGCCTGAACTCTTCTAATTGAAAAGCCAATGCCTCGTTATAAGCCTGCCTCACCAGCAAATTGTCAGGTTCGTATTCGCTGAATACCTCAAAAAGTAAGGAGGTCGATGCCTGTAAATGTTTATTCTTCACCTGCTGGCCGGGATAGCCGGTAAACACCAATCCGCCAATATGGGCGATGTCTCTAAATCGCCTGCGAGCCATCTCATTAGCATTTAGGCTGTGCTGAATATCTTCCAATAAATTATCAATGGAGAAGAAACTGGCATCCTCCAATATCTCTTCAATCGGCACATCATCGTCGGTTAACAACTCAAAACCATAATCATTCATGGCGATGGAAAAACTGGCGCTCCTGATTTTGCTGATGCGATAGGCCAATAACGAAGCCATGCCCTCATGAACCAACCTACCTTCAAAAGGATAAAATAATAAATGATGCCCCTCGGTGGATTTAAAGGACTCGATCAAAAATTCATGACTTTGCGGTAGGTGCGATAACTCCTCCTGCAATTTAAATAGCGGCTTTAGGGCAATTACTTCTTCATCCTTTTCAATACCATGGGCAACCTCATCCAGTTTATCACGAAATACCGCAGATAATTGAGATGATAATGGCATTCGCCCACCATTCCAGCTTGGGATAAGGCCTTTGTTTGAGTTTGATTTCCTAACATAAGCCGTCATTTCCTTTACCCTCACAAACTCTAAGCTGCGGCCTGCAAACCAAAAGGTGTTGCCCGGTTTAAGTTTGGATACAAAACTCTCCTCAATAGTGCCTAAACTACCGCCGCTTAACCATTTAACTCGGATGCTTAACTCGCTGGTAATGGTGCCTATACTTAACCTATGCCGCATAGCCACCCGGCGGTTGTTTACCTTATATAAACCATTATCTAGCTCAACCTTTAAAAACTCATCGTATTGAGCGAGGGTCTTGCCACCGTTGGTGATGAAATCTAAAAGCTGGCTAAATTCATTGCGGGTTAGATCCGCAAAAGCGAATGTGGTTTTTATCTCTTTAAATAACTCGTCAGCACTAAATCCTTCGGATACTGCCAACGTAACCATAAACTGTATCAGCACATCCATGGTCAGTAGCATCGGGTCGCGGCTTTCGAAGATTCCTTTTTTGATACCCTCTTTTAATGCAGCGCCTTCCAATAATTCCAGGGAATGCGTAGGCACAAAATATGCTTTGGATACAGCTCCCGGGTGGTGGCCGCTTCGCCCGGCGCGCTGCATAAAACGAGCGACACCTTTAGGGCTGCCTACCTGTATAACCGTATCAACAGGTCTAAAATCAACACCTAAATCCAGACTCGATGTACAAACCACAACCTTCAAGGCTTCAGCATGTAAGGCAGCTTCTACCCAATTGCGCAACTCATTATCTAATGACCCATGGTGCATGGCCATAACGCCCGCATACTCAGGGTAATTATCTAAAATAGCATGATACCATATCTCCGATTGCGAACGGGTATTGGTAAATATTAAGGTTGTTTTGCTTTTAGCGACGATCTCCATCACCTGCGGCAATAGTTTTATACCGATGTGCCCCGACCACGAATAGCTTTCAATATTTTCAGGAATGATGGATTTGATCAGCAATTTCTTCTCCAGGTTGGCACGAACCATGGTTACTCTATCCGCCGGAAAATCATTGCCCAGCAAAACTTCCGCGGCTTGTTCAAGATTACCGATGGTTGCGGAGATACCCCAGATGCGGAGCGAGGTATACGGAGCGGGGAGCGCGGTTTTCAGTGATTGACCATTATAGGCACTTCGCACCTCACTCCCCGCCACCCACTTTAATCTCGATAACCCCAACTCTACCTGCACGCCTCTTTTGGTGCCTAAAAGCTCATGCCATTCGTCAATTACTACCACTTGCAGGCCGTTGAATATTTTAGGATATTCTTTTTGGGCGAGCATCAGGTGCAGGCTTTCGGGAGTTGTTAAAAGTACTTCGGGTAACTTCTTTTTTAGTGCCGTTTTTTCGGCTGCCGGGGTATCGCCGGTGCGGGTAGCTATTTTCCAGGGAATGCCAATTTCGTCGCAAACTTCCTGCATAGCTTTTTTTATATCATTGGTTAGCGCCCGCAATGGAGTTATCCACAGCATTAGCAAACCATTGTTTTTATTTTTCGTATAACTATCCGGATATTTGTTGATGTAATCTGCTAAGAAAGGCAAAAATAAGGCGAATGTTTTACCACTGCCCGTCGGAGCATTTAACAGGCCCGAGAATCCGCTCAAATAAGCTGCTTCCATCTCGCTCTGAAAGGCGAACTGTTCCCAGTTTTTTTGTTTGTACCAACGGCGAATAACTTGCTGCCCAACAGAAATCATATTGCAAGTAACAAAATTGAATAGATTTAGTTATAGTATAAAATATTTAATGTAGTCATGTTTAAATACCTCATTATCCCAGCCATTGCCGTATTGATATTTGGCTGTGACTCCTTGTCGACACACAAAAGTTTAGCCGATAGTATACATGCTGTTGATACCCCTTTAAAAACCATTACACCTGCCAAGCTGATAGTGCCGGGTAAACGGATAGGCGATATTTATATTAATGAAAATGCCGATAGCGTGGTGGCAAAACTAGGCAAGCCTGATTCCAGTGATGCTGCAATGGGGGCATCGTTTATGGCCTGGTTTGATAAAAAAGGTAAAAATATACATCAAACCAGCATTTATGCCCACCGTAATATGGGTGCCGCGGATGAAAAGGTAAATTATATAAAAGAAATACGCGAAACATCGCCCAGCTTTAAAACTGCCGATTATGGTGGAGCTGGTTCGGAAATTAAAGATGTTATAAAATTATATAAGCTGGAAAAACACCCAGCCCCCGGCAACAAAAAACTTTGGTTATATGATAATTACCAGGCAGGTATAGGTTTTGAAGTTGACTCAACCGGTAAATGTTTAGCGGTATATATACACGCTCCCGGTGATAGTTCTGCTGCCCATTTAAATATTCATTAAATAAAAAAGGCCACACGTTAGTTAACGGATGGCCTTTTTTATCTTTAGCTATACTTATTTTTTCTCAGGTAGCAATATGAATTTTATAAAGTTATTACCGCTTAGGTATTTGTTAGCGGCATCCTTAGTGCTTTGTACGGTTACTGTATTTAAATTCTTAATATAATTTATAATACGATGCGGATTAGCCTGGGTTTGACTGCCACTCGCTAAATATCCCGCCCAAAAAACATTCTGCCTTATCTGTACCTCGGTTGACCGCGTATCCTCAGATGCAAACTTCTGGATGTCTGTTTGCTGGGCACCGTTTTGTTTAATCTTATTGATCTCGTCAAGGGTTGCGGCAATCAGCTTGTCAACATTTGCAGGAGCGCAGGTAAAGTATATTGTAAAGCTATAACGGCCGTCAGGTATTTTTAGATAACTGGCCCTAACTCCCGGCGAATAAACACCGCTTTCTTCCTGGCGCAGGCGATCAATCAGCTTAAGTTGTATTATGGCTTCAAGCGCATCCATTTGTACGTTGTTAAACTCGTTATAGTCATAATCGCCACTAAATACCAATTCTACGGTAGCTTTATCGCCAATGCCTTTATAAACAGTTTTGGTTATTTGCCCCGCAGGTGGGTGAATGTTTAAATTCTTATAAGTTTCTTTACTGTTGGTTGATGGTAATCCGCCCAAATAGGTTTCCAATAAGGGCTTAATATTACCGATATCAAAATTACCTACAAAAGTGAAGGTGAATCCGCTTGCATCAGCAAACCTGTCTTTGTAAAAACTGTAAGCTTTATCAAGGGTGGCTGCATTTAGTCTGCCTGGCGTAGTCGTCATGTCACGGAAATTGTAGTTGCTTAAAACAGCAGCAACGGTATCCCTGTAAACATTGTTGGGATCAAGGCCACGGTTATTTAAAAAAGCATTTGCCTGGGTAATTGTTGATTGCCAAATGTCCGGATCTTTACGTGGCTGAGTGAAATACAGGTAAAGCAATTGCAAAGCAGTTTCAAAATCCTGCGGAGATGAACTCCCGTTTATTCCTTGTGCCGTTTCGCTGATATAAGGGGTTAAGCTAACATTTTTACCTGCCAGCATTTTTCCCAACTGTATTTGGTTGAAATTACCCACACCGCTGCTGCCAATAATATCACCTGCCAGGTTTGCTGAAGTAAAGTCATCATCGTTTGCCAATGATGTACCACCAAAAGCGTAACCGCTTATCAATATCTGGTCGTTTTTAAAGTCGGTTGGCTTTAATATGATTTTTACGCCGTTGCTTAAGGTAAGCGTTGCTGTAGAAATTGAGTCGTCACTTACGGCCCTAACAGTCGCGCTTGGTATCGGCATTTTGTCTAGTAGAGGCTTGGTGCTAACATTATCAACATAAGGAGTTAAGTTATTACCGGCGGTGCTTAACCAACTAAGTATAGTTGCCTGGTTAGGCAGAGTGGTTTTTTCTTTATCCGGGCCTTCAATTACAATCACTCTGTTTTGATCGCTGATAAATTTACCCGCCATCGCGTTCATTTCGGCAAGGGTGATTTTGCCAATGTTGTTTACATAAAAATTGTATTCAAAATCAATCCCGGGTATAGCCTCGCCCTTTAAAAAATGTTGTTCATATTCTTCAACATAATCTGATGATGCGGTTTTACCTCTCTCTTTATATTCATTTTGTAATTGCTGCAAGGCATTTTGTTTTGCACGCTCCAACTCAGTTGAAGTAAAGCCGAATCTGCGCGCTCGTTCTGTTTCAGTTGCCACTGCTTTAACAGCGACTTCCAGATCGCTATCCGATTTAGATACCGCTACAGTTATAAAAGCATCCCGCCTGCCCAAAAATGGGCCGTAAGATGCCTGCCCATATAAGAAAGGTGGGTTACGTTTTTGGCTAAGTTCGCCTATGCGGGAATTTAGCATCTGGTTAAATAAAGCTACCCTAACGCCTTGTAAATATTGAGAACCGGTTTTAACAACAGTTTCGGGGTGTTTAACTATTATCTCAGCCAAAGTATATGGAAATTCTTTATCGGTGGCTACAATAATGCTGGTTCCCGGGCTTGGTGGATCATTATATATGATTCTTGGCTTTTCAACAGGGGGATTTTTAAGCGATGAAAAGTTTTGTTTGATCAGTTCCTCTACACGTTTTGGGTCAAAATCGCCAACAACTATTACCGCCTGCAAATCCGGGCGATACCAGTCATGATAGAACTCCCTGATAGCATCAGCGCTTACTGTTTTTATAATTTCTTCTTTACCAATTGGTAAACGGGTAGCATACCGGGAGTTGTTAAACAATACCGGGTAAATTTGTTGCTGTAAGCGTTCCTGTGCATTTTTACCACGCTGGCGCGCTTCTTCTAAAACAACACCGCGCTCTCTGTCTAATTCTGCGGGATCAAACGTATCGTATCCGGCCCAGTTGGCTAATATATTAAAGCCCTTTTCAAACACAGCGGTACTATCTGTTGGTAATGGCAGTTCGTAAACTGTTTCATCAAAAGTTGTGGCCGCATTTAAATCCGCGCCAAATTTAACGCCTGATTTTTGCAGATAATCAACTAATTGGTTTTTAGGGAAATCGCGAGTGCCATCAAATGACATGTGCTCGGTAAAGTGGGCCAGGCCCTGCTGCGCGTCGGTTTCTAAAACAGAGCCTACTTTGTTAACTAAATATAATTGAGCCCTGTTTTTAGGTTCAGCATTAGCACGGATATAATAGGTTAAGCCGTTTGGTAATTTACCGATGATAACATTATGATCGACAGGCAAAAGGTCGCCGTCATTTGTTGATGCAGCCGTAGTTGGTTTATGAGCAAGTGGCTTTTTCTTTACCTGGGCAAATGCTCCGCCCGAAGCCATCAGCAAAGCTAAAGCCGCTACGGAGATGTTCTTGTTAAAATTCATTAGTTTAAATTATAGGAAATATATTTAGTGCTAAAATGCAAAACGTATTTTTTAGTTTCAAAGTATTATAAGCATTAAAGGATGTTTTCATTATAGTTAGTCATTAGTTACAACCAAAATTTATAATATTTACTTTTACTAATTTTTGGTTAACTCTTTTATACAACCATGCACTTCCTTTAAATTTTACAATGCTATCTTTCAAAGATATATTTTCGTATGTATGTTGGTCGTCATCAAATAAATTTAATTTCGTTATGGTTCCATTCAAAAAATCCTTAACATAGATATAAGGAAAAGAATGTTCATTACTATCTATGAATTTTTTAATGACAATCCCGTTAAACTGAATCGCCAAATAGTTTTGATATGAATTACATAATGCTTCTTTTCTACTTGGAGAAATAAAATAGATGATTGTGAAAAAGCTAATTACAAAAATTAAGAATTTTACTATTTTCATTTCATTAAGTAACGCGTTTAATATAGCTATTTGGTTGATTTAATATATATGTGCAAGCTTACACTTTTATAATTATTTTACGCTTATACAATACCCAAACCATTAGGTATATAAGTAATGTAAAAGCTATCGCGCCAGCTAAAGAAGCATTAACCGGACTGAAGTGCGGCACAAATACTGTTTGATAAATGTAACTGTAAGCATCAATGCTTTTCCCGCCGGAATTTATTTTTATCAAAGCGATAGTACCCGGTACAATATCAGACAAGATATAAGCTGTTATGGCATTAATACCAAAGGCCACAAAAAACGAAGTGTATTTTTTATAGCCTTGTACATCTATCAGCCAGTATAATGTAGCTAATGTCATGGTAGCTAAACCGCCTGTGTACAGTACGAAAGAGCTTGTCCATAATGATTTGTTGATCGGGAAAAATAAATCCCATATTAGCGAAGCGGTAACGGCTAAAAGACCATAAATAAACATCCAGGTAACTTTGGTTGTATCATCACGATCTTTGCGTTTTAGCCAGCTACCCACCATCATCCCAAACAAACCGGTACCTAATGAGGGTAATGTGCCTAGTAAACCTTCAGGGTCCCAGGTATGTGCTTCGTTCCAAAGGTGGTTAGTAGTAAATACAAGCCTGTCTATAAATGCGCCCATATTTGTTTCAGGGTTAAGGTTAGCATAACCCACTCCCGGTACAGGTATAAAGCACATAATTATCCAGTATCCTACCAATGAACCAATAAATACCCATTTTATGGTTTTGGCTGATGTTTTTAAATAAAGCAAAGTGCCAATAAAGTAAACGATAGCTATCCGTTGCAAAACCCCAGGTAGGCGTAGTGTTACCACTTGTGTGTGGTAGAATAACCAAGCCAATACACTTATTACAACCAAGGTTAGCGCCCATATTAACGTTTTTTGAGTGGTATTAACGTACAACACTAACCCAATAAGCACTATTATACCAATACATTGGATAGTACCCGGAAACGGATGGTAAAAAAGCTGTACCAGCAGCGTAATAAAAATAAGTGTTACCATACGTCTGAAAGCATGCATGATAATTTGTCCATGATTTTCTACAAGCGCTTTTTTGCTTTCCATAGCATAAACGATGGACACTCCCACCATAAATAAAAAGAATGGGAAGATAAGGTCGGTTGGTGTGCAGCCATTCCATTTGGAATGTTCCAGCGGCGGGTAGATGTGTCCCCAATCTCCCGGGTCATTTACTAAAACCATTGCGGCCATTGCGGCTCCCCTAAATACATCAAGTGAGAGTAAACGCGGCTGTTTGGTTTTAACTTCAGGTTCCATTGTAATAGTTTAAATTTATAAAGCGATTAAATTTATAATTATTAATAAACTTATGGCACGTTATTGTAAAAAAAATGCACCGATAATGGCAAAAAGCGTAATAGTTAAGCTAATTTAGGCCTTATGTTAGCGCTTAACCACAACCTGCAAAAGCTTTTTAACATTGCCTGCAAAGATGAGCGATTAGGCATAGGCTTAATGTCGGGCACTTCGCTTGATGGGTTGGATATTGCTTTGTGCAGCTTTAGCGGCAACGGCCTCAAAACTAAATTTAAGCTGGTGGACTTTGTGACGATACCCTATCCCGCTGCTTTTAAAACAGATGTTCAGCAAGTATTCGCCCAAAAAACGGTCGACCTGGAAAAAGTTGTTTTGCTGAATGAGTACATCGGGACTTATCATGCAGAACTAGTTTTACGGGCCCTTGCCGATTGGAGCATCAAGCCCGAAACTGTTGATTTTATAGCCAGCCACGGGCAAACGATTTATCACGCACCAAAAAGATTGCATCAAAAAGCAGGTTATCCAAACGCTACCCTGCAAATTGGTGATGGCGACCATATAGCCGTAAAAACCGGGATATTAACTATTGGCGATTTCAGGCAAAAGCATATCGCGGCCGGAGGCGAAGGTGCCCCACTAGCTTTATATGGCGATGTAATATTAGGCAGCAAAACAGGCGAGAACAGGATATTACTGAATATTGGAGGCATAGCTAATTTAACCTACCTGCCTGCCGATGGCAATTATCAAAATATTTTATGTACCGATATTGGCCCTGGTAATACGCTGCTTGACGCTGCTTGCCGTAAATATTTTGGTAAACCTTATGATGAGGATTCGAAAATCGCTTACTCGGGTAAAGTAAATAGGGTTCTCCTTGATGCATTGTTGAGTAATCCTTTCTTTAAAGAATCATTGCCCAAAACAACAGGTCCGGAATTGTTCAACCTGGATTTTGTGGCAGATGCGCAAAAGAGATCGGATACATTGGCTATTAGCCCGGAAGATCTGATTAGTACCTTAAGTGCGCTTACAGCAACATCAATTGTTCAATTTATTGAAACTAATTTTAAGGTTGATAATTTGCAAGCTTTTCTCAGTGGAGGGGGTGCCCGAAATCCTTTTATCGCAGCGCAACTAAAAAAAAATCTGCCGCAAGCAGCCATTAAAAATACCGATGCTTTGGGGATTAACCCGGATGCTAAGGAGGCTATACTGTTTGCCTTATTAGGCAACGAGGCCTTATGTGGAGAACCCATAAAAATTGGCAATAACCCAGCGGTTTTGATGGGGAAATTTAGTTTCCCGGGCTGAAGTCACTTTTACAATACAAAAGCTAAATTGATATAGTTTTCGTTCTATATTTGTGTTTTAACTGACACCCACTTTGCTCTCAATGAAAAAAACGCTGACCGTACTTTTCGCTTGCGCTGCTTTAATGGCTAATGCGCAAAAAAGATCTGACAATCTGGTTCAATATGTAAAGCCGATTATCGGTACGGAACGGATGGGACATACTTTCCCGGGTGCGACCGTGCCTTTTGGGATGGTACAACTTAGTCCTGAAACAGATACCCCAAGTTATGATCTTAATGGACATTATAATCCGGATGTATATAAATATTGCGCGGGTTATCAGTATGAGGATAAAACTATTGTTGGTTTTAGTCATACCCACTTTAGTGGTACAGGTCACTCAGATTTAGGGGATTTTCTAGTGATGCCAACTGTCGGCGAGCTGAAATTAAATCCCGGAACGGCAGATAAACCCGGGAGCGGCTATCGCTCAGCATATTCACACGCCAATGAAGTAAGCGAAGCCAACTATTACAAAGTAAAATTGGATGCCAGCGGCATTATTGCCGAAATGACCACCAGTGCAAGAGTCGGTTTCCATCAATACACCTTCCCGAAATCGGATAACGCGCATATTATTCTCGATTTGATGGCGGGCATCTATAACTATCCCGACAAAAACGTGTGGACTTATGTGCGAATGGTTAACGATAGCACCATTGTAGGTTATCGCCAAACCAACGGTTGGGCACGTACCCGTACGCTTTATTTCGCCATGACGTTTAATAAGCCGTTTATACAAATGGGCTACAAAAATTTCACAAAACGCGAAGTTTATGGCGGATTTTGGGGCAAGTTTAACCACGTAAAGAATTTCCCGGAAACTGCTGCAAGACAATTAAAACTTTGGTTCGACTTTAAGACCGAGGAAGGCGAAAAGATCAAAATAAAAATGGCGCTATCACCGGTTAGTATGGACGGCGCATTAAACAACATGCAAGTCGAGATACCGGGCTGGGATTTTGACAAAGTGAAGAATGACGGGCAGGCGCTATGGGAAAAAGAACTGCACAAAATTGTGATTAACGCGAGCTATGACGATAAGGTGAATTTTTATACCTCGATGTATCATGCCATGATCAATCCAACAATTTATATGGATGAGGACGGGCAATACAAAGGCCTCGACCAAAACATTCATAAAGCGGATGGCTTTACCAATTACACCACTTTCAGCTTATGGGATACCCACCGTGCGCTGCACCCGCTATTCAATATTATTGAGCCTGCTCGCAATGCGGACATGGTAAAATCAATGCTCGCCCATTACGACCAAAGCCCCGAGCATATGTTGCCGGTTTGGAGCAATTCAGCCAATGAGAATTGGTGTATGAGCGGTTTCCACAGTGTATCGGTAATTGCTGATGCCGTGGTGAAAGGCAACGCTCCTTTTGATGCAAACAAAGCGCTTGATGCTTGTATAGCTACTGCTACCCATCGTGATTATGAAAGCACGGGCTTGTTTATGGATATGGGTTATATCCCGGATGAGAAGGACGATAACTCGGTATCATCAACGTTGGAATATGCTTATGATGATTGGTGTATCGCTCAAATGGCTAAAAAGCTGAACCGCATGGATGTATATGATCGTTTTATCAAATATTCCGAAAATTGGAAGAATGTATTTGATCCACAATCGGGCTTTATGCATCCAAAAGAGGCAGATGGCACCTGGAGAAAAACAAAATTCGATCCGTTTACCACAATAGGTATGGGTTTTATTGAAGGCAATGCCTGGAACTATACGCTGTATGTACCACAAGATCCAAAAGGCTTGATAAAGGCGATGGGCGGAGATAAGCGTTTTATTATTTACGAAGACAGCTTGTTTAGTTATAACCTGCCGGATAAATATTTTGCCGAAACAGAAGATATTACCAAAGACGGTATTATTGGCAATTATGTGCATGGTAATGAGCCATCGCACCACGATGCTTATTTATACGATTGGACGAATGAGCCCTGGAAAACACAGGACAAAATACGTATGATACTGCCTAAAATGTATAAGCCAACACCAGATGGTTTAGGCGGTAACGATGATACAGGCCAAATGAGCGCCTGGTATATTTTCAGCGCGATGGGTTTTTATCCGGTTGCACCGGGATCGGATCAATATGCTATCGGCAGCCCGGCGGTTAATGGGGCTGTGATTAATTTAGAGGATGGCAAAACGTTTACCATCAACGTTAAAAACCAAAGCCCTAAAAATGTATATATCCAAAAGATTCTGTTAAATGGCAAGCCATTGGATGGATATTTCATCTCCCATGCTGATATTATGAATGGCGGCGAGATCACATTTTTTATGGGAAGCAGGCATAAATAATTATTCAAAACCATACTATCAGACAATAGTTTAAATAGTATGGTTTTTGATAATAAGCTCGAAAGATTCTTAGATGCTCAAAAGGCAGATTATGCTATTGCGCTATCTGAGATAAAAAATGGCAGGAAGCGCAGTCATTGGATGTGGTATATTTTTCCGCAGATATATGGTCTGGGTTTTAGCGAAATCTCGAAGTATTACGGAATAAAGGATATTGTAGAGGCTCACTCGTTTTTGAATCACCCTATTTTAGGCGATAGGTTGGTTGCTATTTGCAGGGTATTACTTGACCTGGGAGAAAGCGATGCTAATAAAATTTTTGGCAAACCTGATGACCGAAAGCTTAAATCATCCATGACACTTTTTGCGGCTTTATCTAAAACTAATCCTGTATTTCAATCAGTCTTGGATAAGTTTTTTGACGGAGAAAAGGATAGGGCTACGTTACAGATCATTTCTGAAAATTAATCTTCTTGATAAATTATTACATTTATCGTTTAACAATCTTTTATGCTCGACTTTCGCTTGCAGGTATTTTATACGGTTGCCAAAAGGCTTAATTTCACTAAGGCCTCTGCCGAGCTTTATATTAGTCAGCCTGCCGTAACCAAGCATATTAAGGAGCTGGAGGCACAGTTTAAAGTTTCCTTGTTTGAACGCAGCGGAAACAAGCGGATACTGTTAACCCCAGCAGGCGAAATGCTGTTGCAGTACGCAGAGCGATTATTGGAAATTTACCGCGAGCTGGATTATGATATGAATCTGCTGGTTAAACAGCACAGCGGCGTGTTGCGTATTGGCGCCAGTACAACGGTAGCGCAGTATATTATCCCGCCGATATTGGCGCAATTTCATAAAAAGTTTAAAGATATAAAGGTATTGCTGATCACCGGGAATACAGAAGAGATTGAGCTGGCTTTATTAAACAAGGAGATTGAATTTGGTATTATTGAAGGGATTTCCCGCAACCCGCAAATAAGGTACGAGGAGTATTTAAATGATGAGTTGGTATTGGTTAGTGCTTTTAATAATCCAATTATTAAGAAAGATGTAATCAAGCCAGAAGAGCTGCCAAATTATCCACTGTTATTACGCGAACCCGGATCGGGGACACTTGATGTGATAGCTCATGCATTAAAGCCCCACAATTTAAAACTATCCGACCTTCAGATTGAAATGCAGTTGGGCGGTACCGAAAGTATAAAATCATATTTATTGCATAGCAATTGCCTGGCATTTTTATCCATCCACTCTGTATTAAAGGAATTAAAAAATAACGAATGTCGTATTATTGATATAAAAGGCCTCACTATTGAACGCCCTTTTAACTTTATACAGCATTATGGGCAGCCTTCGTCGTTAAATGAATTGTTTATCCGTTTTGCCAAGAATTACAAATTGTAAAAATTCATTTAGAAGCTATCCTGAAACTGCAAAACCAAGCGTCATTGCGAGGAGCGAAGCAATCTCTATACTTTACAGAGCTACTCTGAAGGTTCAACCTTTATAATCGCCTTGCCTATGTAGAGATTGCTTCGTTCCTCGCAATGACGTTTCATTTCATTATTTACTCCTAAACCCTAAAAAAATTCTTACATTCTCCTCATCTTTATTGTTACCAATGACTAAGCAAAAGCAAAATCTTTTAGATATAGTAAGCCCTTTCTTTAAAGGTATTGGGCAAATTATGTTGCAAAATAGTGCATGGACAGGTCTGTTTTTTCTTGCGGGAGTATGCTGCGGTTCATTAATGATGGGGCTAGGTGCAGCAATAGCGGTAATTACTGGAACCTTTACTGCAAGGCTATTAAAATATGACGAAGATGAAATCAATAGTGGGCTTTATGGATTCAGTGCAACACTGGTAGGTGTCGCTATGATCTGTTTTTTTCAGCCAACTATTATAGTTTGGATTGCAATCATTATTGGTTCGGCACTGGCAACTATTATACAGCATTTGTTTATTGTAAAAAAAATACCAGTTTATACTTTTCCGTTCATCCTGGTTACCTGGTTGCCATTAGGTGTTTTCCACTATTTCCCGGCTTTAATACAGTTGCAACCTGCGTCCCCCGCTACTTATGCAAATAATTATCTGGCATTATTTTCCCGCGGGTTCGGGCAGGTGAATTTTCAAGATAACATTTGGGCAGGGATACTTTTTATGATTGGTGTTTTTATCAGCCGCCCAATTGCCGCGATTTATGCTATTGTCGGTACTGTATTAAGCGCTATGTTGGCCTACCAGTTAAAAGTACCTATAGATGATATTTATCTAGGCTTACTGAGCTATAACGCTCTGCTTTGTGCCATTACCTTTGCGGGTAATAAGGCAGAGGATGTTTTAATGACATTAATATCAGTTGTATTGTCCGTATTGATCACAATCCAAATGAGGCATCTGAACCTGCCTGTACTAACATTCCCGTTTGTGTTAGCTACATGGCTTACCCTGGTTATAAAAATGGTAAAACAAGCGGTTCAGTTAAAATTAAAGCAATAAACATTACGGTTATGTCAAATATCAATCTCATCATTGAAGAAAGAGCAGCCAGTATTGGTAATTTTATGGTAGGCCGTTTGTTGCCATTCCGGGAAAAAAGAATGGTTGGCCCTTTTATATTTATTGACCACATGGGGCCGGTAAAACTAATTGAGCGCCAAAGCTTTGATGTGCTGCCGCATCCGCATATCGGCCTTTCCACACTTACCTTTTTATTTGAAGGCAGCATAATGCACAGGGATACATTGGGGAATGTTGTTGAAATAAAACCGGGTGCTGTAAACTGGATGACCGCTGGCAGGGGAATAGTCCATTCTGAACGGATACCTGAATATATACATCATGCCGATCAGATAATGCACGGTTTGCAGATATGGGTTGCATTGCCAAAAGAATTGGAACAAATGGCGCCTGAATTTTTTCATATTGATGGAGCGCAGTTGCCAGCATGGGCAGCCGGCGATCTGCAATTTAAGCTAATAGCAGGTGAAGCATTTGGCCATAAATCTCCTGTGCCGGTTTATAGTAAGCTGTTTATGGTCGAGCTTAAAAGCAAAACCAAACAATCCGTTAATATCGGTCATGAGCTTTATGGAGAAGTTGGATTGTACATACTCCAGGGCAATATTGAAAGCGAAGGGAATATTTATCACCCTAAACAATTATTAGTAGCCAAAGAAAGTGCCCTGTGCGAGTTTACTATAGCTGCCGACAGTACCATTTACCTGTTTGGTGGCGAGCCCTTTGCCGAGGAGCGTTTTATTGACTGGAATTTTGTTGCCACAGATAAAGAGCTGATCAACGCGGCTAAACAAAAATGGATTGCGCAAACATTTGATAAAATAAAAGGCGATGAAACTGAATTTGTACCTTATCCAACATTTAATAAAAAATAATCATGGCAGCAATTAAAGCAAGTATCGGCACAGAACTTTACAAGATAGAGATTGAATCGCCCACCGGCAATGTGGTTATAGCTGATGAACCGATTGGCAAAGGCGGACAGGACAAAGGCTTTTCGCCTAAAGAATTGCTGGCATCGGCCTTGGGGGCATGTACCTGCGCTACAGTGCGCATGTATGCAGATCACAAAGGCTGGGACCTGGAAAAAGTAGAGGCAGCGGTTGAGCTTATCGACGAAGAAGGACAAACCAAATTGATCAGGAAACTACAGATTACAGGTAATCTTGACGAAGAACAGCGCACCCGATTATTAACCGTTGCCAATGCCTGTCCTATTCATAAAATATTAACCCATCCCATTGTTATTGAAACGGTATTGGTGTAATTAAAATCAGCGTCAAATTACATCCGAAAGATGTTTATAGTTGGATTTGATGATATCTAACACCTCATCCATCCTGCCGCCCAATATTAATTTGCCCATGGTTATGGCATATCCCTTTGCTTGTTCCCACTCTATTTTAGGCGGCATTGCCAGGGCATTTGGGTTGGTTAGTATATTTACCAGTACCGGTCCGTCTACCTTTATAGCTTGTGCTATAGCGCCTTTAACCTCTTCCTGATAATGAATAGTAATGCCTGTAAATCCCATTGCCTGGGCTACAAGAGCGAAATCAGGGTTAACCATGTCCGTTTCATTGTCAGGTAATCCATCAACTTCCATTTCCAGTTTTACCATCCCCAAGGCACGGTTATTAAATACGATCAGCTTTATTGGTAAGTTATATTGTTTGATGGTAGCGAGATCTCCAAGTAACATAGAGATGCCCCCATCACCGCACAAAGCAATTACCTGCCTGCCGGGATAGCATAAAGCGGCACCAATGGCCATAGGCATAGCATTAGCCATTGAACCATGATTAAATGAACCGAGGAATTTTCGCTGCCCTGTAGCATGTATATATCGGGCACCCCATACGCAGCTCATACCCGTATCAAGGGTGAAGATGGCGTCTTTTGCGGCTAACTCATTAATTAAGGAGGCAACGTACTCTGGCTGTATCATATCTTCTGCGCCAACATTATCAACGTAGGTTTGCAAATGACCTTTTACCTTATCATACAAGCTCAGTTGCGCTTTCAAAAAGCTATCGTCTTCTTTCTTTGTGATCAACGGTAATAACGCCTTTACTGTATCTGTGATCTTCCCGCATAGCCCCAGTTCCAGTTTTGCCCGCCTGCCTAGTCTTTCGGGTTTCTCATCAACTTGTATGATCTTGTTATTAGTTGGCATAAAAGGCGCATAAGGAAAATCGGTGCCCAGCAATAAAACAACATCAGATTCGTGCATGCTATGATATGCAGAAGGTAAACCCAACAAGCCGGTCATGCCTACTTCATAAGGATTATCATATTGCATGCCCATTTTACCACGGAAAGAGTAACCGATGGGGGCTTGCAGTGCGGCAGCAAGCTGTACTATTTCATCGTGCGCCTCACGAGCACCGTATCCACAAAATATGGTAACCTTTGAATATTTGTTGAGTATATCAGCCAGGCCTTGCAACTCGTGATCGGCAGGCCTTAAAATTGTTTCACAGCTGAAATTTTGCCGCGAGGCAATGCTTTCTTCTGCCGGCATAGCCGATACATCACCCGGTAGACCAAACACCGCCACCCCTTTATGATGAATAGCATGTTGAATAGCAGCCTGAAACATACGCGGGGCCTGCGCCGGGGTAGTGGCCACCTGGTTGTAGCAACTACAATCGTCAAACAACTTTATGGTATTGGTGCTCTGAAAATAATCCTGACCGAATTCTGGTGTGTTTATGGTTGAGGCAATAGCAATTACGGGTACCCCAGTACGATGCGCGTCATAAAGCCCGTTGATGAGATGTATATGTCCGGGGCCACAGCTTCCCGCGCAGCAGGCGAGCCCTTCCAGTTCTGCTTCTGCTGCCGCTGCATATGCGCCAACCTCTTCGTGCCTTACATGTATCCATTTTATTTTGCCACTTCGCCTTACCGCATCATTCAAATGATTTAAGCTATCGCCGGTAACGGCGTAAATTCTTTTCACCCCGTTTTCTACCAGCATTTCTACCAGTTGGTCTGCTACTTGTTTGCTCATGGCTTATAGTTCTAGATTAATAAAATAAGATCTGATTAATCACTAAAATAAGATTATTCAGGTGCGAATTATACATGTAACGATATTGTGAATAGGTTGTTTGAAAAAAATATCTGCGCCATACAAATGGGAAAAATTATATATCTTTAAGTGTTATCCACTAAACCTATCAAAAAACCTAATCATAAGAAATAATGAAAATAGCAATCAATTCATTAGCCGATCTGATGGCTGCATTGAATAACAGTGCGCCTCAAAATTTAGAAATACAAACTTCTATCCTTTGCCCATATTCAATTAATTTGCCTGTTGGTTTTAAAATTACGGGTGTTAATAAAGAAAGTTGCATTATCAGTTTTAACAATGGCGATGGAATTGGTCTTAGTGCCGATAATGAAGTTAGTAATTTGACCATCCAAGCCAATCCTAATAATCGGGCTATATATACGTTAAGCAATCACCCTGATTTAGGAACGCTATCCTTAAAAAATTTGACTATTACAGGCCAGGTGCAAATATTAACCAGGGCCGGTACCAATAAAACAAAACTGATTGCCGATAATATTGATGTTGTGGCTTGCGATGCCCGCAGATATTCAGAACAGCCACAAAAATATGGCGTTAATGTTTACCAGGGTGCTTTTACGGTTTATAACTTTAACAGCGATCCTGATAGCGTGATCAACGCTACTTTAACCAACATTAGCTTAGGTAGAAAAGGTGCCCCGGTAATTGGTGCCGGTTTATTTGTTTGCGGTTTTGGCGATAATGGCGGCTGGGTAATTGCCGATACAATAACTACAGTCGATATTTACTCGAACGGTATGCTGCCTTTTGGGCAACCGGATATGATAACCGCGGGTGTTTTTATTGTAAATGGCACTAAAATAAAAAACTTAACCCATCATGGTTCAGTAACCACTTACGGTGTAAATGATATGGTGTTGGATACCTGGGGATATGTAGAAAAATGGGTGGCTGAGAAACCGATTACGTCCTATGGCCCAAGCGGTATTGGCTTTGTAAACTTTGGTACGGTTGATGAGTTTGAAGCCAAAGATAAAGTTGAAACTTTTGGTTCAGGTGCACGAGGCTTTAATCAGTATGATGGTACGGTTAAAAAGGCTGTTTTCCATTCTATAATTACGCATGGAAATGGTTCTATCGGGATGCAGTTTAGTAAATCGGTGGGCACTATCGAAGTAAAACATGGAGTTGTTACCAATGGATCTGTAGGGCAATCGCTTGTTAAAGGAGTGATTATGACCCTACCAGCCGATGCCGTTAGTGTTAAGCCCGGTGGAGAGATCAAGCAATTGAAAATTTCAGGAGGAATTACAACTCATGGTGACAATGTAACCTCTTACCATGTAGAGGGAGGAATTGTACACGAATTGAATGTTAAAGGAGATATAGTTGCCAACGGCGACGATTCAATTGCTGTAGCTGTTTCCAATAACGGGGAAACACCCTTAACTAATATTTCGGCAATATCAAAACAAGGGATAGCTGTTGAAATTTCTGGCGGTAAGGTTACCGATCGTGCAGGTCTTATAGCCAAAGGTGCAAAAGGCAATATTGTTGAAACAAATCAGTAATCGATATAAGATAATCTGCTAAAGAGTTGATTTATAAGGCTATTAGCCGGCTATGGCAGCAGCCACTTTACTGCTTGCTTTTATGACAGATGATTTTCGGGACTCCATTAATTGCGATTCTATTTTTACTTTGTAATACCCCAGTGGCACATGATTGTTTTCATTTTTTTGATCCAACAGTTGCATTAGAATATCCGTAGCCTTCTGGCCTTGTAAATACGGAAACTGCTCGACAGATGCGGCTGGTACAACATCCATATAATGAAGAAGTGGGAGGTTTGAATAGCTGACAAACGCTATATCCTTATCCATTTCGTTATTGGAGTGGCGCGAGTAATTGATCGCGAATAAAGCCAGATAATCATTAAATGTTATGATAGCTGTCGGTTTCCTTTTATTGGCAAGTAATTCACGATATGCCATGAGTGTTCCCTGTTCGGTCAGGTCGCAATTAACAATCATCGACGGATCAAATTTTAAACGATTCTTTGTCATGGCCTCAATATATCCTTCCCGTCTTTCTTCACATGCAAATAGTGTTTTTGGCCCGTTAATCATTCCAATAATACGGTGTCCTTTTTTCAATAAATAGTTCATTGCTTCAATGGTCCCGGTTTTGATGTTACAGCCCACAAAATGTGTTTGCGCAATTGGTGGAACACGGTCAAAGAACACCACCGGGATGTTATAATTTTTCAGGCATTGAAAATGATCAATATTTGTAGTGTTTTTGGCAATGGAAACCAGCAATCCATCGACACGCTGGTTTTTCATCCTTTTTACCAATTGTTTTTCATGCTCCGAATTTTCATGAGATTGAGCTATTAACACAGTATAATTTTGTTTCGCGGCAGTATCTTCAATGGCGCTAATTGCGGTAGAAAAGAATGACTCTGAAAGTTCAGGCAATATGACGCCAATGGTATAGTTTCTGCCTTTCTGAAAAGATATAGCCGATAGGTTTGGCTCATAATTAAGCTGCGTTGCCAGATTCCTTACCTTTACTCGTGTAATCTGCCCAATGCTTGAATGATCATGAAGAGCCCTTGAGACAGTTGATGGAGAAATGTTTAAAATGGAGGCAATTTCTGTTATGGTCGCTGGCTTTGGATACATTTTATCAATATTATATTATGTATAACATAATGCAATATTGATAAAAAATATCGAACTAACAAAAACTTAACAAACGTTCAGTAGCAAAGCATATGGCTTGTTGCTCAATTGTTTAACGCAGTTCATCAAGTGCAGGTGTTTTAACCGTTACAATTTCGTGCTGTGGATTATCATTTTGCTGTTCAAAAACAGTAATTATATTGTCACCCTTTTTTAACCAACAGCCGGGTAAATAAAGTGTTTGCTGAGGCCCGATTTTCCAGTAACGTCCAAGATTGTATCCATTTACAAATACGATACCTTTGCCCCAGGTATGCATGTCTAAAAAGGTGTCGCCGGTGGCCGCTAATTTAAATCTGCCCTGGTAGATTGTTGGATTTCCTTTGATGTTTACAGCACTAGGGCTCGGAACAGGCATTTTGTTCATAGGGAATTTGTACATTTTCCAGTTCCCGGTTATGCTTTTGCCATTAATTGCAACCGGGCTTATAATACCTTTTAAATTATGGATGATTTCGCTGCCATAATTAATGCGGCCCATGTTTTCCACTAAAATGTCAAGGCGCGCGTTAGCGGGAATATTAATATCGCAGGTGAATTTATTTTGCTGACGATTAAGCTCTGCCACTTTTTCTCCGTTTACGTAAATGGTCGCATAATCCCTTAATCCCTCAATATCCAGTGACCCACTTATTGGCTGGCTAAATTTGCGGCTGTATAAGATATACCCGCTCCCCTGGTTAAGGCTTTCAAAAGTTTCGGGTGTATCAGCCACCACTGGAGTCATATGATTTACTAAATTCAGTAAGTTCACAGTTGCCGTTAATTTAACCGGTGGAATTCGAATAACGGGAATCTGTTCAGGAATAGCTGGAACGGGGTAACTCACATATTTTTTTAATAAGTTACGTATGGCAGTAAATTTAGATGTTACCCAGCCAGATTCTGTAATAGGTGCATCATAGTCGTAACTGGTTAGGTCGGGTTGCAGTTGATGTTCTTTACTGTAATTTGCGCCGCTTGTAAAACCAAAGTCAGTACCTCCATGTACCATATACAAATTAAACGATACACTATCTTTTAAGTAAGCCTCTAAATCTTTAACCACACCTTCTGTCGGGACTTTTTCAAACTTTTCGCCCCAGTGGTCCAGCCAACCCGGATAATATTCGGCAACCATGTAAGGCCCCTTGTCGCCATGGTATTGGTTAACCACTTTTTTTAAACGTTGTACATCTGTTTCGCCATTAGCAGTAGGTAGGGTACCGGTAATGGTTCCTCCTTCAAATGCGCTGCTGCCATCTGATGTATATAAAGGGACATCTATTCCTGCATCGATCAATAGTTTTTTTATTGCCGCGCTGTAAGTCTTATGATCCGCTAAGGAAATATCAGTGCGCTGAGATACATATGATCCAAATTCATTTTCTGCCTGTACCATAATCACCGGTCCGCCATGTGTGATCTGAAGATCCCTTACCTGATCAGCTAAATTATTTATATACACCTTGCATGAATCAAGAAATTGACGGTTATTACTTCTGATCACCAGATCTTTATTTTTCAGGAGCCACCACGGGTAGCCTCCAAATTCCCACTCAGCACAGGCATACGGCCCTGGCCTGAGTATCACCATTAAGCCTTCCTGTTGGGCAATTTTTATAAACTTCCTGATGTTATGGTTGCCTGTCTTAAAGTCCCAAACCCCGGGTGCTGTTTCCTGGTAATTCCAAAAAACATAGGTGGCAACAGCATTAAGGCCCATAGCCCGCATCATTTTTAACCGATGACGCCAGTAAGGCGCAGGCACACGTGCAAAATGCATCTCTCCCGAATGTATCTGGATAGTTTTTCCATCGTATTTAAATGCTCCATCGCTAACCTCAAAAGTATGTTTCACCTGACTAAAGCCTTTTGAAACAAGCAAACAACATAACAGCAGGCAAACAACTCTTTTATTCATATTAATTTTAGCAATGTTAGTAATACATAGTTTTATACAAACGAAATTAACTTTTTTATACTCATTAACCACAAAATAGCTGCTACACTTAAACACAAACGTTTGCGTAGGGTTAATAACTGGAATTTGCTAATCATCGTAGCCTAATTGCTAACTTGCGGTATCTTAATCTAATTGTATTAAAGTGATTGTAAATTTATCAAAACGGATTCTTATCCCTCTGCTGATCGTCATCAGTTTTTCTCAAACTACTTTTAGTCAAACTATAAATATTATTCCCTATCCCAATTCGGTTAGGGTTATGCCCGGAGAGTTTATTATAAACAAGGCCACGCGTATTATTTATAATCAGCAGGATAAAGAATTGGCTGTAGCTATTAGTCCACTGGTTTTAAAACTTCAAAAAGCTGCCGGCATCAAACTGAAAACTACCGGCAAATTACGAACTCGTGATATTCTTGTCAGGCTAACGGATAGCATAACCCAGCCTGAAGGTTATCATTTGGAAATTAGCCCGGATAATATAAAGATTGAAGCCGGAACACCTACGGGGGTATTTTACGCGGTTCAGTCGTTATTGCAATTACTCCCCACAGAAATAGAGAGCCTGACGCTGGTGAAAAATGTACAATGGAAGGTTCAGGCAGTTGTGATAGATGATGCCCCGGCATTTACTTATCGTGGTTTAATGCTTGATGTGGCGCGGCACTTTATGCCATACAGTTTCCTGGAAAAAATGATTGACCTGATGGCGATGCAAAAAATGAACACCCTGCATTTACATTTAACCGATAGCCAGGGCTGGCGCTTTGAGAGTAAAAAATATCCTAAACTAACCACAATAGGCGCCTATCGTAAAGGAACGACTTTCAACACCACGTATGATTACGCGTCACGACCGAATGATACGCTTTACGGCGGTTACTATACGCAGGATCAGTTGCGCAAGCTGGTTGCCTACGCGCAGTCAAAATTTATTACCATTATTCCCGAAATCGAAATGCCTGCGCATGCAAGTGCTGCGCTTGCCGCTTATCCTCAATTTGCTTGCTTAGATAGTACAGGCAAGGCGTTTCCATATCCATCGCAAATACAGAATGAGTTCTGTACGAAAGATTCAACCTTTATTTTTTTAACAGATATACTAACCGAAGTGATGGATGTTTTTCCATCAAAATATATCCATATAGCCGGGGACGAAGCATCTAAGGAAAATTGGCGTAAATGCCCGATATGCCTTCAACGGATGAAAGATGAACATCTAAATTCTGTAGATGAACTGCAAAGCTATTTTATAAAAAGGATTGAGAAATTCGTGAATGAAAAAGGCAGAAGGATTATTGGCTGGGATGAAATTTTAGAGGGCGGTTTAGCACCAGATGCAACCGTTATGAGCTGGCGAGGGGAACAGGGCGGTATTGATGCTGCAAAATTAGGCCACCAGGTAATAATGACACCAGGCGACTATTGTTACTTTGATCATTATCAATCTGCCGATAGCTCAGAACCTCCCGCATTTGAGGGTTTAACAACCCTGGCCACTGTTTATGGTTATCATCCGGTGCCGGATGGTTTAACGCCAGAACAGTCAAAGCTAATCATCGGAACCCAGGGTAATTTATGGACAGAATCTGTACCAACCCCAGAGCATGCCGAATACATGTATTTCCCGAGGGCCATAGCACTGGCTGAAGTAGCGTGGACGACCCAAAAACAACCTTATGATCAATTTTTGAGCAGGCTTTTGTCTTATATAAACCGGTTGGATTACTATCACGTAAATTATTCACGCCATATGTTCGACATTCAAATGACCACTTCAGTTGATTCGGTAACGAAACTGGTGAGGGCTCAGCTCACGGGCGTTCCGAATGGTTATGATGTGTATTATACTACAGACGGATCCCATCCAACAGTTAGTTCATTGAAATACACCGGACCTATCACCATAACTAAAGATGCTGAAATAAATGCAGGCGTAATTTATAAGGGTATATTGGTTGACGAGGTGAACAAAACATTTACCATAAACAAGGCTACAGGTCATCCATCCACATTAGTAACTCCGGCGAACAAGTCCTACAATAAAGGTGGCGAACATGCCTGGAATAATGGAATTTTGGGAAGTGATAACAGATTTAATGACGGCGAGTGGCTAGGCTGGAGCGGACAGGATTTTGACGGAACAATTGATTTGGGTACATCGCAGTATATGGATACTATAACGACAAGGTTTTTTAATAAGCCATCAGACTGGGTTTATATGCCGCAATGGGTGAGTATATCGGTTTCGGATAATGGGGTAGATTTTAAAGAAGTAGCAAGGCAGGCCGACCTACAGACAAACAAAGATGGATCCCATATTTTAAAAATAGGATTAGGACATATAACCGGCAGATACGTAAAGATAATTGCAAAATGCGATGGGCTTATTCCAAAAGGTTCTCCGGGAGAAGGAAATCAAGCATGGCTTTTTGTTGATGAGGTTAAAGTTGAATAATAGTTTAATCAAACGATCATCAGTAATTATCTAAAAGAGCAGAACAAACGTTTGTGGCATGCCGATTTCCGAATCACCGGCAAAATAATATTCATCTTAAATGGATCTATGCAAACGTTTGTCTGGTGAAAATCAGCCTTCAAATAAGCGGCTGTCATTTCCTATTACTATTTTCGCTGTCAGTTATCCGGGCGTGATTACTCTGCTTTCAAAATGTGTTTGACTTGGGTGACGACGTGTAATCTTTCCAAGTTATAAGCTAAAATGAAACGAATTATTGTTTTGATATTGTTAACGTTAAGTGGTTATGCCTTCGGACAGATAAAGCCGGAAGGTAAGTATGATCAATCTTTTCCTACATTTTATCAGCAGCGGTCGTCACTTTTCAGACTACTTCCTGAAACAAAAAATGACATTATCTTCCTGGGAAACAGCATTACCAACGGAAATGAATGGGATGAACTGTTTGGCGATCAAACGATAAAGAATAGGGGGATCAGTGGCGATGTAACTGCTGGTATTTTAAATCGACTGGATGAAGTTACCAGCCGTAAGCCATCGAAAATATTTTTGCTTATTGGTATTAATGATCTTGCTGCAGGCCGCGCTCCGGATAGCGTTGCAAAGAGCATTTTTCTGATCGCGGATAGAATACATCGGGAAACGCCGGGGACGCGGCTATATGTACAGAGCATCCTGCCGGTCAACAATACTTTTAATAAATTCCCCAGTCATGTTAATAAGGAAGAACAGATAAAGCAAGTGGACTTGCTGCTTGAAAAAGGAGCCGGGGCTCATCAATATACATTTATTAACCTGTATCCCTCATTTACTAACGCTCAACAACAATTGGATACAGCTTTTACGAATGATGGTTTGCATGAAAAGGGCAGGGGTTATATGTTGTGGAAACACCTGATCTACCATTATGTATATGATCTGCAAACTAAGCCATCTGTTGTTCCTTTGCCTCGATCAATTAACTGGACTAATGACCTTTTCCCACTTTACAGGTGCCATTACATAGTGGTAACGGATACGGTTTTTAGAAGTGTAGCTGTCGGTCTGCAACAGATGTTGCAGGAGAAAGGGCTAATTGTCAAGGTTTCTGATCATGCACTCAACAACGGTGAACCTGAAATTATATTGGATCATCAAAATGTATTCACTCATGAAATAAACGAAGAAGCTTACCAGCTTCATGTAAATAAAGATCGTGTTATTATGGTGGCTGCCACGCCGCATGGTTGTTTTAATGCAGTTCAAACACTTGCACAGCTAATGCGGGATAATAGTGTTATCGATGGCGTTGCTATTACAGATTATCCTACTTTCAATTGGCGGGGATATATGGTAGATGTTGGCCGTAATTTTGAATCCATGGATCTGCTTAAGCAGCAGATCGGGGTGATGGCAAGATATAAACTTAATGTTTTTCATTTGCACCTGACGGAAGATATTGCCTGGCGACTGCAGATCAAGGAGTACCCGCAACTTACCCAGGCGGATAACATGGAACGCAACAAAGGAGCCTTTTATACGGTTGATGAGTTAAAAGATCTTATTAAATTCTGTAAGGAAAGATATATCACGCTGATACCTGAAATTGATATGCCTGGGCATAGTGCCGCATTCAGGCGTGCTTTTCATTGCGATATGCAAAGTGATTCGGGTATGTTGATTGTGAAAAATATCCTGAAAGAGGTTTGCAGTGAATACAACATCCCCTATTTACATATAGGCGGTGATGAGGTGAAAATAACCAATAAGAATTTTTTGCCGGCTATTATACGATTCATCCACGAACAAGGCAAACAAACTATCGCCTGGTCTCCCGGTGGTAACCCGGACACGACTACTATACGTCAATTATGGATGAAAAATGGCCCTGTAGATCCTCGTGTCAGCTATATTGATTCCCGTAACCTATATATCAACCACATGGATCCGCTCGAAAGTGTGATCAGCATCTTCAACCATAAAATTGATGACTGCGATAGTGGGAGCGTCAAAAAATCAGGAGGCATATTATGCTTATGGCCTGACCGTAATGTGCTAAAGCAAGAGGATGTCCTGACGATGAATCCCGTGTATCCTGCTATGTTAACCTTTGCGGAAAGAAGTTGGAAAGGTGGTGGATTTGATGACTGGCATACTGGCATAATAGATAGTGCTAATTTTTCAGCTTTTGAGGACCGGCTCATTGATCAACAAAAGCAATATTTTGCTGATATGGCTTTTCCTTACATAAAGCAATTAGGCATTAAGTGGAAGCTTTACGGGCCATATGCCAATAAAGGAATTTTGACAACGAAGTTTGCTCCTGAAAAGAAAGGCTTTCGCGCTGGAAGGCAAAAATATTTACCGGTTACCGGGGGAACAATTATATTAAGACATTTCTGGTATCCTGAGGTGAAAGGCGTATTAACCAAGCCCACCGATAGCACTACTTATTATGCTGTTGCCAATGTTTGGAGCAACCGTGATACCAGTGCTTTAATGTGGATAGGATTTTATAATATATCCCGGTCTGTACCAACATCTACACCCGAATTAAATACATGGGATAACCGTAGTAGCGAGATCTGGATAAATGGTGAACTAATTCCTCCTCCCCACTGGGCGCATGCCGGAGAAAAAGGAAATATAGAAAACCCGCTTATGGATGAAAGCTATGAATACCGCGCACCAACCGCTGTACATATGCAACAGGGATGGAATCAGTTGCTGATTAAGTTACCCGTGGGCAGCTTCCGATCAGGCGGTTGGGAAAACCCGGTAAAATGGATGTTCACCGCGGTTTTTGTTAAAGCATCAGGCCGAAATTTCATCAATGATGATCAGTTCACTTATTCAGCGAATTAACCCCGGGTTATAATATACGCAAAAAGTGATTTTCCAGATGATTGCGTATCCCGTTCCTGAGTTTTTCGGCAGAACCCTTTTCGATAAGTTCAATTAGGCCGGCATGCGAAACAAATTGTTTTAAAACAATTTGTTTTTTGAGCAGCCCGCTTTGATGTACATAATCAAATATAGGCAATAGCATTTTCTGGAAATTCTTTAACGTTTCATTGCCGGTGATGTCGTACAGTTTCCCATGAAATTTGATTTCCTGTTCAACCTGGAATAAATGCGTTTTCGCTTTTTGGGGTTCAGGCTTTACAATGGCCTTCAGTTCGGCGATATCGTCAGGTGTAACACGTTGTATAATAAAGTCAGCCATGCCGATCTCAAGTGATAACCTCATCTCAAAAATTTCGCGAAGAGTGCTATCATCCAGCATTTGCGGGTTCATGCTTTTTTGCAAAACAGCCGTAAGGTCAGGGCTGGTAATAACTGCACCCCTGCGTTTCTTTGAATCTATAAGGCCAATCATCCTTAATCGGAGTAATGCTTCCCTGATAACGGTCCTGCTCACACCCATGGCTTCTTTTAATTCGAGCTCGGTAGGAATGGTATCACCAACTTTAAACCCTTTTTCTATAAAAAGTTCTATTAAATTTTTCTCTACTCTGTCAACAAGAGAACTTGTATCAACATTACGCAGACTTTCAATAAGATTGATTGATTTCATAAATTTAAATCATAACACTTACGGCCATATTTAGCCCTGAATAAGGATAAGTTATTGCAAATATAAGAAAACCCACAAAAAAAGTTTTATGTATGACTTATTATGTTAAAATTTTAATCTTTCTTATTATAATATGTCTACAACGCCCAATATGGGTCTTTTTTTCTTGTTCTTTCTAAAGTGTATATCTAACACTAAGCGGGTTAAGTACTAAGATTTATGATTTAATTACTTGGTATTAATAATTGTAATTTTTATACTTGAATTATGTATGACATATTGCAAGTATAAAGATAAAAATCATGAGACTGAATTTTGCTTATTATTGGGCGTTATTATTATAATAATGCTGATACCTACAACCGGGATAAGCTTATCCTGCGCATCAGTTATGACGAGGGTAAGACATGACCTTTAGCTAGATAATTACAAAATCTCCGGATGGCTATAAAGGTGGTTATACTGACTACTCTGATTTAATTAAATTATCGATTAGTGAGATCGGTGTATTTTATGAGAAAGATGATTATAAATAGTTAATTTTTATTATAATCGACTGGAAAAATAAGCAACATATTTGTAGCGGCAAGATATTGTGCTTGTCTAAGACTAGAATATTAAAACAACATGGTTCGTTTAAATTTGAAAAATATATTAAGAACATCGGCGGCAGCGATAATGATTTTTACGTTTGGTTATAATCAGACAAATGCACAACAAGTAAAATATGTTTCGGGGCATAATGAATGGAATGCTGATTCCCTGGGTAATCATCGTGCTATTGTTAAAGTTTCGCATTCTTCGGCGGCAGCCAGTGTATGGATCCCATGGCGCAGGCGGGATAATCCGGCTGAAAAAAACATTCTTGTGGTTGACTCCACTACTAACAAGAGAATTTATAATGTAAAAACCAATGAGCTAACCCGTGAAAGCGGGATGATTTATTTTGAGCCGACCTCAGGTGCGGGTACTTACTATATTTATTATCTACCTTATCATGTTGATCCAAAATCAAACTATCCGCATGCGGTGTATCAGCAGTGGAGCAATCATGCTAGTGATGAATGGTTAAAAGGCTTGCAAAGTCAGCCGGTAACCAAGGCAAATTTAATCTGCCTGGAGGCCATAAATGCACTAAACAGTTTTTACCCAATGGAAGTGGTAGCCACCCTTGCAGAGGTTGACGGTTTAATAGCGGCTAACCGGGATAAACCTTACCTTGTTTTTCCTGAAGACAGGATGCATCCGATTAAAATGACCACGGATATTCCTGAGCGCTGGATAAGCAAAGGTGCAAACGGAAATTTTATTGATACGGCGGCAAAAGGTGAAAATTTTAGCTATCAGCTGGCTTTGTATGCATTTAATAAAGGGCTGCAGAATGTTAAAGTGAAATTTGCGGACTTAAAAACTACTTCCGGTCAAATAATACCTGCAAGCTTATTCTCCTGCTTGAATACAGATGGAAGAAACTGGGATAATACCATTATAAGTAAAACGGTGGATGTTCCTGCCGGACATATACAAGCCTTATGGTGCCTGGTTAATCTGCCCCAAAATATAGGTGCCGGGATATACAAAGGCAAAGTAACGGTAACAGCCAACGATGTGCCGCCAACTATGGTCAAAATTACCCTGGTAGTTACGGATCATGTGCTTGCTAATGGTGGGGTAAACGAACCATGGAAACAGACAAGGTTAACCTGGCTAAACTCCAGTATGGGGCAAAAGAATGATGTTATCAAACCTTATATTCCATTGAAGCTTGCAGGGAATACGATTAGTTTGTTGGGACGGAAATTGACTATTGCTGACAATGGTTTACCGGCACAGGTAGAAACCTATTTTACCGAGGAAATGACCAGCATCGGAAAGGTGCCACGGCAAATTTTGAAGTCACCTTTTCAATGGGTTGTTAAGGATAAAGTAGGTATCGTCACAAAATGGACAACTACAAAACCGGTCTTTGACGATATTGAATCCGGCCAGGTAAGCTGGTCATCCACTAGTCGCTCAACGTCACTGTTGATGAAAGTAAACGGCGGTATAGAGTTTGACGGTTTTATGCATTACCGTATTCGGATGATCGCGCTGAAGGATATTGATTTGAACGACATCGCTATGGTGATACCGTTTAAAAAGGATGTGGCGCAATATATGATGGGCCTTAACCTTAAGGGAACTAAAATGCCTGCACCCTATAGCTGGAAGTGGGACGTAGCGCATAAAAACCAGGACGGAGCCTGGGTTGGCGATGTAAATGCGGGGCTGCAGTTCTCGTTAAGAGATCAGCATTATGTACGCCCGCTGAACACAAATTTCTATCTGCAAAAACCTTTAATACTTCCTTCTTCATGGGGTAATAATGGCGAAGGTGGTATTGATATTTCGGAAAATAAGGATAAAGCCGACGTGAACTGTTATAGCGGTAAACGCACCATGAAAAAGGGCGATACGCTGTATTATGATATCAATTTGATGATTACACCTTTTCATGCTATAAATACCGAGCAGCAATGGTCATTGCGCTTTTATCATAAATATGATAATGTTGATAGCATTAAGGCAAAAGGTGCTACAGTTATAAATATACATCACGGCACACCTATTAACCCTTATATCAATTATCCGTTCATCGCACATGATGCCATGAAAGCCTATATTGATTCGGCGCATAATTTGGGGCTGAAAGTTAAAATTTATAATACTGTTCGTGAGCTTTCGAATAGTGCCTACGAGTTATTCCCGCTGCGCAGTTTGGGACACGAGGTTTACTCGACAGGAAAAGGTGGCGGTCATGCCTGGCTGCAGGAACATCTGGATGGTGATTACATTGCCGGCTGGTACGTACCCGAGGTGAGAGATATGGCCATTGTGAACAGCGGAATGAGCCGCTGGCATAACTATTATGTCGAGGGGATGAATTGGCTGGTAAACAACGTAGGGATTGACGGCATTTACCTGGATGATGTAGCTTATGACCGTACAACGATGAAGCGTATTAAGCGTGTACTCACTCAAAGCGGGCATCCTGGCATTATTGATCTGCATTCGGCTAATCAATATGATGATCGCGACGGCTTTAATAACAGTGCCAACCTTTATATGGATCAATTCCCTTACCTGAACCGCTTGTGGTTTGGCGAGTATTTTGATTATCAGCATAATGATCCGGCATTCTTTCTTACAGAAGTTTCCGGGATACCTTTCGGGCTTATGGGTGAGATGTTGCAGGGCGGTGGTAATCCATGGAGAGGAATGATCTATGGTATGACCAACAGAATGCCATGGTCTGATAACGCCGACCCGCGGCCGATATGGAAAGCCTGGGATGATTTCGGCATAAAAGGAAGTCACATGATAGGCTATTGGGTAAAAACCAGTCCTGTAAAAACGACTGATTCTGAAATACTGGCTACTGTTTATAAAAAGGATAAAAAAGTAATGGTGGCTATTGCGAGCTGGGCAGCTACAGACAAAAAAATAAAGCTGCTGATTGATTGGAAAGCTTTACACATTGATCCTGCCAAAGCAACTATCACGGCACCTGCAATAAAGGGTTTTCAGGCTGCTAGCCAATTTTCAGTATCCGACGATATTCCGGTTGAAAAAGGTAAAGGTTGGCTGTTAATTATTCAGCAGCAGTAACAACTGTTACTAGTACTAGTGTAAGAAGTAATTGAGGCTGTCCTTTTGAGACAGCCTCTTTGAATAGCACTAGTTTCGAAACTAATTATTAGTCTTTTATTATCCTGCTTCCATAAACAGGGCCAGCATCGTTGCCTGTTTTGGGCACAAGTTTAATAGTGACCTTTGATTTGCCCTTGGTAAGTTCAATAGGGATTTCATAAGATATATTATAAAATTTGCTCTCCTTAAACTTATTCAGGTCCTCTGTAGTTAGCTTAACGGTATCTACATAAATATCAAATACTCTACCGCGGTTATCCATACCCCAATAGCTGTTGATTAGTGTGTTGTGTGCATTAGGGTCGGTTTTCATCTCAAAACTCAGGAAGCCGCCATCCTGTGCTAACCGCCATTTCTTTTGATGATCCTCACCTGTTACTTCATTTTTACCGGTAAAGTTATGGTCGCGTTCAGGCTGCATTTCACCTAAACGTATAATATCGGTAGTATGGGCCTCGAGTTCTTGTTGTTTTATTTTTTCTTCATCGTAAGTCTTTTGCTGTACCGTCCAGGCCGATGGGCTAAACACATCCCAATAAACGGTATAATATTCATTCTTTGTTTCGTTAAAAGGGATAAGCCTCACCTCTTCCGGTTTTGAAATATCAACGGTTTTAAATTCAAGTGTTTTTTTGTCTATCATTTGCAACCATTTGTTAGGATCTGTTTCGCTGGTTACAAAAACAGGCACACCTTTAAGCGGATCAGGCTCCGTATTGCCTAACTCGCCTGCAAGCAATACCGGGCCGTAAAATAAAGCCTTGCGCGATTGATTATCGGGCATTTGCTCGGTGTAGATTTTTTCAGGAGTGATAAATTCTATCTTATCCTGATTTTTCCATTTGTGGTTTAATACCAGGTAACCCTCCTCATCAGCAACTATCTGTTGTATAGCGCCATTAATTTTAACAACGTAACCGCTTGTCCATTTAGGTTTGCGGATACGTATTGCAAAAGTTGATGGTTTAACGGTGTTGATAGTGAAATTAATCACATCATTTGAAGGTAGGGATGTATGCTGAGTGATGGTAACCCCTTTAGCTTTCCAACTAAGTACCGACGGAATAAACAGGTTCACATATAAACTACCATCGGCCCCCTGAAAATAAATGCTCTCGTTATATTTTACATGGTTCTCCATTCCCGAGCCAACGCAGCAAGTAAAGGTGGTAAAGGGCGTACTGTATTCTTTTCTTCCACCCATGCGTAATGGTACAAAGTAGGTCATCATTCCATCATCATGGTTTTGTGAGGCCAGAATATGGTTATACAATGCTTTCTCGTAAAAGTCCATTAATGTTGCTGATGGATGAACCGCGAATAAATGGCGGGTGAGTTTAAGCATGTTGTAAGTGTTACATGTTTCAGTAGTATTATCTGTAAGCTTATCATTTAACTCATCAGGATCGCTTAAATACTCATAATTACTATTACCTCCGGTAGCATAAGAGTGATGCAGGGTAATGATATTCCAGAAATTGGTTGAGATATCCTCATCTTTTTTATCACCCGTAAGTTCGTATCTCCTGGCGCTGGCTATTATCTTAGGGATTTGAGTGTTGGAGTGTTTGCCCGGTAAAATATCTTTTCCTTCGGAGAGCGGATCAAGGATGCGCTTATCGTAAAACTTATAAGAATATTCAAGGTAACTCTTATTCCCTGTAACAGCATATAGGTTGGCTAATGTTTCGGCCATACCGCCATATTCGCAAAGCAACATTCTTTGCAACTGATCATCATTAAGGTTTTTTATGGTTTCACCTGTCCAATTTCCCATACCCTTGCAAATAGTAAGGGCATCCTGGTTCCCTGTATAAAAATAGGCATCCAGCAAACCGGCCATAACTTTATGTACCGTGTACCATGGCGACCATCCTCCATTTAAATCAAATCCTCTTGATTTAATATCTCCGGCCTTTACTTCCGCCCAAATAGTATCTTCTTTAGGTATGGCGCCTACATAGCCGGTTTTACGTGCAAGCTGGCATTCTTTTAATTCCTTTACAATATAATTAACACGATCTAAAAACCGCGTGTCTTTTGTTGATGCATATTGCATAGATATAGCCGATAGGTAATGCCCTAAAGTATGCCCTGCAAGCCCCGATGATTCCCACCCTTCATACATCGCGCCTTTTGGCTTTAAACCTGAATGTGAGCGAAAGCCTGATAGCAGCCTGTCGGGTTCAATGGATAGCAGGTAGGCTGCATCCTTCTCCATTGCATCTTTAAAAGGGCTTTCTAAAAGGTGCACATCCTTCAAATCAAAGGAATAGGCCTTTATAGGTACTTGTGGTTTTATTTTAATACGGACATCGTTTAATTCGGGCACATATGATTGGGCGTTGCCCCTATTTACATTAAACAGTAAAGAGGCTAAACCACAAATTGTAATCAAAAGATATTTTTTCATCGGGTTATTAAAAAATGGAGATTTTAAAATTAAAGAAGATAAAGTTAGCAATGACCGAGCATTTATCATGGCTGATAATTGATAGATCATACACGGATTTTAGCTTGTTTATTATAAAATATTGTTTTTGATATATATCACCAAAAAATGCTATTAATATCTGATTAATACGCTGTTAATACCGTGATAATATACAGTTAGTATTGGATAATAAGGGTAAAAAAAGAGGTTTTGCCTTTCCATAATTTTATCACAGCGCTAATTGATTTATTTCCATAACTAATTTTTCCAAACTCAAACTCTAATGAAGATTAAACTATTACTAAAAAAAATAACACCATTATACCTTATTATAATGGCGTTCAGTTTTAACGCGTTTTCGCAATCGAGCCAGCTTAAAGGAACGATTGTTGATTCAACAGGCGTTGCCATCCGCGGTGCATCTATCAAGATAAAAGGCGCCAGTTCAGGAACCACTTCTGATGCTAATGGTGATTTCACTATTAACTATCAAGGTACTGCAAAAATTGAGATTTCATCCATTGGATACACTCCACGATTGATACCGATAAATGGTAAACAAACAATCAAGGTAGTGCTGCAAAGCGAATCAAAAGGCCTTAACGAAGTTGTAGTAACCGCATTAGGTATTAAACGTGAGAAAAGGTTATTAACCTATGCCACACAAGAAATTAAGGGCGATGAAATTATGGAAACAAAACAGCCCAATGTTTTAAACGCCCTTGACGGAAAACTGGCAGGTGTGCAGATCACCAGTTCAACCGGTGGTCCGGGCGCATCAGTTAACGTTGTAATACGGGGGGCTATATCTATCTCAGGTAATAATCAAGCTTTGATAGTTCTTGATGGTGTTCCAATTGATAACTCAGAAACCGGTATCGTAAACTCAGGAGCTTCTGGCGCGGGTAGCAGCAGGATTTCAGATATTGATCCTAATACGATTGAAAGTGTAAACGTACTTAAAGGAGCTGCCGCGACTACCTTGTATGGCTCGGCAGGTGCAAGGGGGGTAATATTAATCACTACAAAAAGTGGCTCAAGAAACAAAAAACCGGTTGTGACATTTTCATCCGACTTTTCTTTTGATAATGCCATTTTACCTAAACGCCAAACTGATTACGCCCAAGGTACTAATGGTATATTTTACAGTGGTAATGATGCCGCGGGAAAAATCAGTACCTCTTGGGGGCCTGCAATGGACACCTTGAAAATAAATGGTGTACCTGCAAAAAAGTATGATCCTTATTCAACTTTCTTTAAAACAGGCCATAGTTCTAACAACGCGGTATCTGTTGAAGGGGGGGGCGAAAAAAGCAGCTATTTTGTATCATACTCATACCTCGACCAAACCGGAACAGAACCGAATAATGATTTTAAGAGAAATACATTATTTACCAAATTTACTAATTCAATTACGGACAACCTGAACTTTACTTTCCAGTTAGGTTATACCAACTCAGATCAGGACAGGCTTCCGGAAGGTTCATCAAACGGGCCGCTATTCACATTATTTAGCGAACCGGTATCATGGAACCCATATCCTTACGAAAATGCTGATGGCACACAAAGGTTATATCGTAATTCAAGGAATAATCCTTTATGGGCTGCTGCCAACGAATCGAATCATTATAATGTTAACCGTTTTACCCCGGTAATGACATTGAATTTTACACCAACCAAATGGTTAACCATTACTGAAAGAGGTGGCGCTGATATTTATGTTGAGCAAGACAAATATTGGGAAAACCCAAGTGTTAACATAGGAACACTCGGCGAGATTATTGATCAAAATAATAATTTCAGGCAGTTTAATAACGACCTGATTGCTAATGCTACCAAACAATTTGGAAAGTTTAATGTGAATTTCCTGGTGGGTAATAACATTCTTTCGACTTACAACCAGAGTTATTATGAATTAGGTAGTGGTTTAACCATCCCCGGTTATTACAACATAGCGGGAGCATCAACCATTACCGCTTCAGAGAGCCATTCAACTGAGCGTAAAATAGGATTTTATAGCCAGGCTAATATTGAATACAACAGATTTCTGTCGTTAAACCTAACAGGCAGGTATGATGGTAGTTCCGTATTATCAACTGCGAAAGACTTTTACCCATATGGCTCAGTGGCTACAGGGTTCATCTTCTCTGAATTATTATCGCCTGAGCTTTCTAAAATTATTAGTTACGGAAAATTAAGGTTATCATATGCTTCTGTTGGTAACGATAATGTGGGGGCTTATGTGCTGAATACACCTTATGTACCGGCAAATATAAATGGCATACAATTTCCATATCAGGGCCAGGCAGGTTTGCTTGTTAGCAGCAATTACGGAAACCCATATCTACAAAACGAACGCTTAAATGAAGCTGAAACAGGTTTGGAAATGAAATTTTTAAATAACCGTTTGGGGTTTGATTTCTCTTATTACAACCGTAAAACAACTGATGGATTAATCTCAGCTGTGGGAATCGCACCATCAACAGGTTATGCAACAACTACGGTAAACTCAGCCAGTTTACGTAATAAAGGTGTTGAGGCGTTGTTAACAGGAACTCCAATAAAAGCAAAAGATTTTCAATGGGATGCTAATTTAAATTTTAGCCTTAACAGGAGCAAAGTGCTGTCGCTATACAAAACTACCGACCAATTGGGTCGTATTATAGTTGGCCAGCCTTATGATGTGTTTTATGGCACCAGGAATGCGCGTAATTCAAGCGGCCAGTTGCTTATTGGTGATGACGGTTTGCCTGAGGAATCTTCAACACAAGGCGTTGTGGGTAATCCAAATCCAAACTGGACAGCAGGCTTAACCAACTCATTCAGGTACAAAAATGTCACCTTCAGCTTTATGTTTGATGTGAAGGATGGCGGCGATATTGAAAATGACGTTGACTTGTATGGCGACTACTATGGTACCTCTTACGCTACAGAAAACCGTGCACCAAGAGTTATAGATGGTGTAAATGCCACCACAGGTAAACCAAATACAGTAAGTGTAGGCGCGCAAACTTATTATCAATATATCAACTCAATCTATGAAGCATCAATACAGGATGGGACATATATTAAGTTAAGAAATGTGAGCTTATCTTATAATCTAAATAAGGATTTCCTTAAGAAAACACCATTTAAAGCAGTGTCAATCAGCGCTACTGCAAATAACTTATGGATATACAGCCCGCATTTTACCGGCGCCGATCCTGAAGTAAGTTCTTATGGAACAGGTAATACTGTTTGGGGTATCTATGCGTTCTCAACCCCATCTTCACGTTCATACATTTTTAGTATAAAAGCCAGTTTCTAATTATTCATTCCTTATAAAAGATTAAAAATGAAAAAGATATCAATATATATAATGGGTTTTGCTTTATTGGCATCCTCAGGATGTAAAAAGTTTATCGACGTAAACACAGACCCTAATAACGCCGTTGACGGAACAGAAGCAACAATGCTGCCGCCTGTTGAAATTGCGATAGCAGATGAAATGTACGGTGGTAATGCTGCCTTTATAGTTCAAAACTTTATGCAGACAACAGCTATTAACCAACCGCCACCACAAATTGGTACATACCTGGAGATCAACTCAGATTTAGATGGCGATTGGAGCGTTTATTATTCAACGGTTTTAATTAACCTTAAAATAATAAATACTAAAGCTATAGCTGATGGTAAGTTGAATTATGCCGCTATAGCTCAAATATTATCAGCCCTTGCTCTTGGAAATGCAACCGATCTGTGGGGAGACATTCCTTATAGTCAGGCGTTACAAGGTACAGCAAATCTTTCTCCAGTATATGATAAACAGGAAGATATTTACAAGGATATTCAAACTTTATTGGATAAGGGCATAGCCGATATTAATGCCGGTACTACCACTGTACCTTCAAGTGATGATTTTTTCTATACCGGCGATATGAGCAAATGGAAAATGCTGGCCTATTCGCTTAAGGCCCGTTACTATATGCACTTAACCAAAGCGCCGGGTTATACAGCGGCGGCTCAGGCGCAGCTTGCGTTAACGGCATTAACCAATGCAATGCAAAGCAGTGATGATGACCTGCAGTATATGTTCCCTGGTGCTGCAGGCCAAACAAACCCATGGTATAACAATTTTAACCAGGTGAGTACAGCTGTAATTTCATCGGATTTTGTTGATACGCTGGTTACAAGAAATGATCCGCGTTTATCTAAAATGGTATCTCCCTCAACAGAAACAGGATTATATACCGGCAGAGAAATTGGTGATGCAGCAGCCGGTGACCTAGAATCATACTCTTACCCAAGTAGTTATTATATGGGTATAGGTGCTGGGGTTTACATGATGAGCTATTCTGAAACCTTATTTTTAAAGGCAGAGGCTACATACATCGTTTCGGGGTATGCTGCGGCACAATCCATTTATCAAAGCGCGGTAACAGCACATATGGCCAAGGTAGGTGTTGCGGCTGCCGATATAACCACTTATTTGAACTCAAGAGGTACGTTAACCGCTGCAAATGCTGAGCAAAGGATAATTGAAGAAAAATTTATTTCAAACTATTTGAATCTGGAAATCTTTAATGATTGGAGAAGAACAGGATACCCAACAATGGTGAAAGTTCCAAATGCGTTGTCTGATATCCCAAGAAGGGTGTTGTACCCGGAAGTAGAGATCACTACAAACCCACAGCCACAACAAAGTGCAATACTAACCGACCGTGTTTGGTGGGATGCTAAATAATCATGTTAATATTAAACAACTAATTGGTAATTTTTAAGTTTTTGAAACCTTACCTTCGGGTACCTTTGAACAATAATAAATTAAGATTTTAAACGTATATGAAATTTGAATGGAAAGGGGTTTTCCCGGCGGTAACAACTAAGTTTACCGAAAATGAAGAGCTTGACTTAGACGCGTTTGACATAAATATTAAAGCACAGCTTGAAGCTGGTGTGGATGGCATAATACTTGGTGGCTCTTTAGGCGAAGCCAGTGTACTAACCGAAAATGAAAAATTCGTGTTATTACAACATACCTTGGCATATGTTGCAGGTAAGGTACCTGTAATATTGAATATTGCAGAGCAGTCGACCCGCAGCGCGGTTGCGGTTGCAAAAAAGGCATATGAACTTGGTGCTAATGGTTTAATGTTATTGCCACCAATGCGTTACAATGCTGATGAGGATGAAACCATCGCCTATTTATCTGCAATTGCTGAAAGTACGCCATTGCCTATCATGATTTATAACAACCCGGTTGATTATAAAATTGAGATAACACTTGACATGTTTGAGCGTTTGAAAGTTTATGAAAACATCCAGGCTATAAAAGAATCAACAAGGGATATTATCAATACCACCAGGCTTATCAATAAATTTGGCGATAGGTATAAGATATTTACAGGCGTTGATCCTATAGCTACAGAAAGCTTAATAATGGGAGCTCACGGTTGGGTTGCGGGTTTGGTGGATGCATTTCCGAAGGAAACTGTTGCCATATACCGTTTGGTTAAAGCAGGTCGTTTTCAGGAAGCAATTGCTATTCACCGTTGGTTTCTTCCGGTTCTGGAGTTGGATATCCATGCCAAACTGGTGCAATACATTAAACTTGCAGAAGTTGGCACAGGTATAGGAACCGAGAAAGTTAGAGCGCCTCGTTTACCGTTAAAAGGTAAGGAGCGTGAAAGGGTTCTTAATATCATCAATTCTGCTTTAGCAACCCGCCCGCAATTACCGGAAGGAAGCTGGGGCAGGTTAAATGAAGTTAATGCTTAATAAACAAGCTAAATGATAAATGGTAATAATATAATAGCCTGCGATTACGCTTTGGCCGACAATGAAAGTTTTAAAGCTTTCGATCCGTCGACAGGGGCGCAATTGGAAGATGCTTTTCAAAAAGCAAATACTTTAATGGTTAATAATGCTTTGAATGCTGCAACTGCAGCATTCAAAGTTTACAAACATATTGCTCCTGCTGATAAAGCAAAATTTTTAAGAGCTATTGCAGCAGAGATAACAACCCTAGGCGAAATACTAATAAATAGGGCGGTAGCTGAAAGTGGTTTGCCGGTTGCAAGGTTAACCGGTGAATTAGGCCGTACAATAGGGCAGCTAAATATGTTTGCCAACCTGGTTGAAGAAGGTTCATGGGTTGATGCTGTAATTGATACCGCAAACCCTGAACGTACACCTTTGCCAAAACCTGATATCAGAAGAATGTATTCGCCGATAGGCCCGGTTGTTGTTTTTGGGGCAAGTAACTTTCCATTGGCATTTTCTGTTGCCGGTGGCGATACTGCTTCGGCATTAGCGTCAGGTTGCCCGGTTATTGTAAAGGTTCACCCGGCCCATCCCGGTACAAGTGCAATGGTTGGCCAGACGATAAGTAAAGCGGCAAAAGAAACAGGCATGCCCGATGGCGTTTTCTCACTATTATTTGATGATGGTTATGCCATAGGCACTGAATTGGTTAAACACGAGCAAACCAAGGCTGTTGCTTTTACAGGTTCATATCATGGTGGTATGGCACTATTAAAAATGGCTCAGGAGCGTAAAAGCGTTATCCCTGTATTTACAGAAATGGGAAGCATTAACCCGGTAGTGTTACTGCCCGCCATACTTGATTCGCAAGCTGAATCGGTAGCTGCAAGATATGCATCATCTATAACCTTAGGGGCGGGTCAGTTTTGTACCAATCCCGGTTTAATATTAGCTGTAAAATCAGCAGGATTAGATCGTTTTCTTTCTGCCCTTGGCGATGCTATTGAAACGACGCCATCAGCAACCATGTTAACAATAGGGATATGGAAAAACTACGAATCACTTTCAGATAAAATAATTGGCGAACCGGGTATTAAGTTAATTGCTAAATCAACAGCAGTTAATACCGAAAAAACCAATCAGTCTGTAGCGACAGTAGCAACAGTAGGCGCAAGTGATTTCATCGCCAATAAAAAATATAGCGAAGAGATATTCGGCCCTTGGTCGTTAGTAGTAGTTTGTGATAATATAACACAGTTACAACAGGTGATAGAATCATTAGAAGGTCAGTTAACAACTACCGTTATGGCCGAAAAAGATGAATTATCAAATTATACCGGTATCTTAAATGCTTTGGCCGATATATCAGGCCGTGTAATATTGAATAATGTACCTACAGGTGTTGAGGTTTGCGCGGCAATGCAGCATGGCGGCCCCTTTCCGGCTACAAGCGACAGTCGTTTTACTTCGGTTGGTACAGGTGCAATTTATAGGTTTGTAAGGCCTATTGCATGGCAGGATTGGGAAGATAGCCTGCTGCCTTTGGAATTGCAGGCAGCAAACCCGTTAAAAATTTGGAGGCAGATAGATAACAACCTCACGAAAAACTAAAATGGCAAGTAAAACTTTTTTTTGTATCGATGCGCATACTTGCGGTAACCCGGTAAGGTTGGTTGCCGGTGGCGGGCCAGCGCTTAAAGGCGCAAGCATGAGCGAAAAACGCCAGCATTTTTTAAAAGAATATGATTGGATACGCACTGGTTTAATGTTTGAACCGCGTGGTCACGATATGATGTCGGGTAGTATTTTGTACGAGCCCAGCAATCCCGAAAATGATGTGGCTGTTTTATTTATTGAAACCAGCGGCTGTTTGCCAATGTGCGGGCACGGTACTATCGGTACTATAACCATAGCTATTGAAGAGGGCCTTATCAAACCTAAAGTCCCTGGAATTATAAGAATGGAGGCTCCTGCGGGTTTGGTTATTATTAATTACAAGCAAGAGGGTAGCAAGGTTACATCGGTTAAGCTAACTAATGTGCCTGCATATCTTGCCGCGCAGAACCTGACACTAGAATGCCCTGATTTGGGTACGTTGACTTTTGACGTAGCCTACGGGGGTAATTATTATGCGATAATTGATCCTCAGCCTAATTTTAAGGGACTGGAAAATTACAGTGCCGGTGAATTGATAGCTTGGAGTAGGGTTTTTCGTAATCTTATCAATCAGAATTTTACGTTTGTTCACCCATTAGATCCTACCATAAATACCTGTACGCACATTTTATGGGCTGGCAAAACATTATCTGCTGATGCTACTGCCCGTAATGCGGTATTTTATGGTGATAAAGCAATCGACCGCTCGCCATGCGGCACCGGCACATCTGCGAGGATGGCGCAATGGCATGCAAAAGGTAAATTAAAAAAAGGCGATGTGTTCATCCATGAAAGCATCATCGGCAGTAAATTTATTGGTACTGTTGAAGATGTGGTGAAGATAGGAGAGATAGACGCTATTATTCCAGGCATTGAAGGCTGGGCAAAAGTTTATGGCTACAACACCATAAAAATTGATGATGACGACCCTTACGCGCACGGTTTTCAGGTGATATAACACTAATTTGATTTGAAGTCTTAGGCCATAGCTTAAGCATATAAAATATTATTATGTCTAAAGTATTGATTATTGGGGGCGGAATAATGGGGCTTAGCTCTGCTTATTATTTAACAAAAGCGGGCTATGAGGTTACCATTTTAGATAAAGGCGATTTAACTGACAATTGCTCCTATGGCAATGCCGGTATGATTGTGCCAAGCCACTTTGTTCCATTGGCTGCACCCGGCATGATTAAGCAGGGCGTAAGGTGGATGTTTAACAATAAAAGCCCTTTTTACGTTAAACCATCGCTTAATCCCGATCTGATATCGTGGGGAATTAAATTCCTGAAGAACGCTAACAACAAACACGTGGAAGATTCGGCCAAACCATTGACTGAATTATCCCTGCTTAGTAAAAGCCTTTATAAAGACCTTGCTAAAGAACCGAGCTTTGATTTTGAGCTGACTGAAAACGGCATCCTGATGTTTTACAAAACAGAAAAGGCGGGTGAAGAAGAAGCGCACTTAGCGGAGCAAGGCAGAAAGCTTGGCCTTGATATGGAAGTGCTTACTGTTGCCCAGTGTAAAGCGCTTCAGCCAAATCTTGAACTAGATGTTTTGGGGGCTGTCCATTATCGTTGCGATGCCCACTTGTATCCACAGGCGCTGATGGCGGCTTTATTGCGATACCTTACTGCAAAGGGCGTAAATATTGTAAGGAACCACGAAGTGACAAAAATTGAAACTTCAGGACCGACAGTATTGGGTGTATTTACAGGATCTCAAAAATGGCAGGCTGATAATTATATTATCGCAGGTGGCTCATGGTCGCCATCAATTGCTAAGCTGGTTGATATTAAAGCGCCGTTAATGCCGGGCAAAGGTTATTCTTTTATGGTTAAGGAACCTGAAAAACGGATGCAAATACCGGCTTTATTAGCCGAAGCAAGAGTAGCAATAACACCAATGAATGGCAGTTTAAGATATGGCGGCACGATGGAGCTGGACAAGATCAACAAGCGGATAAACATGAATAGGGTGAGGGGGATAGCTGAATCTATTCCGCAATATTTCCCTAACCTGCATCCTGAAGTTCCGGCAGAGAAAGATATATGGTTTGGTTTCAGGCCGTCATCGCCAGATGGCTTACCTTACATTGGCCGCAGCAATAAATACAATAATCTTGTTGTAGCAACGGGCCACGGTATGATGGGATTGAGTTTAGGCCCTGCAACAGGTTTACTGGTTAGCGAGGTAATAAAGGGATCAAAAACTGCAATTGATATTAACGCCTTTTCGCCCAATCGTTTTTAAGATCGCATTTTTACTTTTATAAAAAAGGATAACAAAAGCTATCCTTTTTTATGCGTATCATTTTTTACCGGGGGCTTATCATCGGTACTATAGCTTACACTAAGTTGATTCTTTTATATTATTTTGATAATTTAGGCGAAAGCAAAATAATACTTGGCTGTGGATTGGTTTAAGTGTTGATAATACGGTAATATCTCTTTTTTCGCATATAAAGCACTTGGTATGGTGCTGAAAATTAACCTGTACTTCTCATATTTTACCCCATGTTGAGAATAATTTTAATATTTAGGTTAATTAATTGTAAATTCAACAATAATTAATTAAAGGATCATCTCATGAAAGTATTGCAATTTACCATCCCGGTAGCTCATGACAAGAGCGTAATAATCGATCAGGTAGAGTTACCTTATCATTATCCTTACCTACATCGCCATACTGAAGCGCAAATTACATGGGTACAGCGTGGTGAGGGAACCCTAATAGCAGGGAATAATATGCATGATTACACATCAGGTGAAATATACCTTCTTGGCGCAAACTTGCCTCATCTGTTTAAAAGCAGTCCTGAATATTTTGCTTCCGATAGTGGACGGTCAATCAAAGCCTTCACCATATTTTTTAATCCCGATGGCGTTTTGGCCGGGTTATTTGATCTTCCTGAAATGAAGACCTTTAAAATATTCCTGCAACAGCATCAGCAAGGATTTAAGATCCCTGATGATAACTTCCATGAAGTATCGCAGGTAATGAACGCCATTAAAAATACATCTGGTCCTGAGCAATTGATGCAATTCTTTAATTTGCTTGATAGCTTGCTTAAGGTCAATAATAAAGTTGAGCCGCTTTCGTCATATGGCAGCATACCCGCGATTACCGAAAACGAAGGTATAAGGATAGGAAACATCTACAACTACATTATGCAAAATTATAGTGAGCCTATCACTCTTGAAGATGTAGCGATGGAGGCTTATATGACACCTGAGTCATTCTGCAGGTACTTTAAAAAACATACCGGCCATACCTTTATCTCTTTTTTAAATGAGATAAGGATAAACGAAGCCTGTAAAAAACTTACAGCACATAAATTTGAAAGCATATCAACAGTTGCATACAAATGCGGGTTTAAAAGCATCACCAACTTTAATCGTGTTTTTAAATGTGTAATTGGCATATCACCACGCGAATACCTCGATAACTACTTCAAAAACGTAAAGAGCCTTTCAAAAATAGCAAGCTAATTATCTTGATATAACTGTATACTTTTTAAATCTGCGGTATTAGGTAAAAAACAGTTAGTAACAGATAATTTAGGTGATTTTGCGGTTACCAATCCTTTTATTTTTGCTATAGCATATAACGCTATAAGTTAAATCCAGGCAATATTCAGGTATTACAAACCTTGTTGCAGGGCAACCCTATTCATCATGATTTATTGTAAAAAGTACCAGTTCCGCATTTTGTCAAAATTATTTATCGGCCTCATTTTTTTCGTATACCTGCTTTCATCAGCACCTGTTGCAAAGGCCCAAACTGCCAATGTTCCGGCAAGTATGTACGAGCAGGCCACCGAGGTAAGCGGTACGATTATCCAATATGGGCAGGATATTCAGGCCATCAAAGAATTTTACTGGCCGTATCATCTTGACCCCAATCAGGAATATCAGGATAAAGACCCGGTATTCTTTTCGCCAGAACAAAGAAAAAGACTGGTAGAAGTAAATAATGATTATTTAAAACAACTTGATCAGATAGATTTTAACTCCATCAGTGTTTATGGTAAGGTTGACTATATCTTGCTAAAGAAAAAAATACAATTTGAACTAGACTATCTTCAAAAACAGGAACAAAAATATAGCAGCATAAAGCAATATATCCCTTTTGCGGATAGCATTTACTTCTTAGAAAAAGAGCGCAGGCGCGGTACCAGTGTAAGCGGCCAGCAAGTTGCTAATACACTTAATACTGTATTAAAGCAGCTTAAATCAGCATCAGCCCAGTTCAGTAAACTTCAGTCTTTAGACATGCCATTGGCAATAACGGCACATGATGCTGTAATAGGGCTAAAGAGCCGCCTAAAGAACTTCTACGATTTTTATAATGGTTATGATCCAATGTTTACATGGTGGGCACCTGCGCCATATGGGGCATTGGATAGCGCCCTGGACGCATATAGCAATCAGGTTATAAAAAAAGGGAAATTGCATACCATGCAAAAAGCTGATACCAGCGGCATTGTGGGTGTACCAATCGGTCGTGAGGAATTGATTAACCAGCTAAATGCTGAAATGATCCCTTATACACCGGAAGAATTGATTAAATTGGCTAATAAAGAATTTGCCTGGTGCAATAAGGAAGTACTGAAAGCATCGCAGGAAATGGGGTATGGCAATGACTGGAAGAAAGCACTGGAAAAAGCTAAAAATAGCTATGTTGAAGTAGGTAAACAACCGGAACTGATTGTAAGCATATACAATAGATCGTTAGATTTTATTAAAGCGAGAGATCTGATAACGATACCTCCATTGGCTGATGAAACCTGGGGAATGATTATGATGAGCCCGCAAAGGCAATTGGTAAATCCATTTTTTACAGGCGGCAAGGAGATCAGCATATCGTACCCGACCAATAGCATGCAGGAAGATAACAAGCTAATGAGTATGCGTGGCAATAACCCTGATTTTTCAACCGCTACTGTACAGCATGAGCTTATTCCGGGTCATAATCTGCAATATTTTATGAATTCGCGTTATAAACCATACCGACAGGATTTTGCGACCCCATTTAATGGTGAAGGCTGGGCGGTTTATTGGGAATTATTATTGTACAATAAAGGCTTTGCTCAAACACCTGAGCAACGTTTGGGGATGTTATTTTGGAGAATGCATCGTTGCGCACGTATTATTTTCTCGCTTAATTATCACTTAGGTAACTGGACACCACAGCAATGCATTAATTTTTTGGTTGATAGCGTAGGCCATGAAAAAGCTAATGCCGAAGGTGAAGTAAGGCGCTCATTCCAGGGTGATTATAGTCCGCTTTACCAGGTTGCCTATTTGGTTGGTGCCTTACAATTTATGAGCCTGAAACACGAACTGGTTGATGGCGGAAAAATGACCTATAAACAATTTCATGATGCGGTGATGAAGGAGAACCTTATTCCGGTTGAGATGATAAGGGCTACACTTACAGGGGCACCTTTAAGCAAAGACTTTAAGACCAATTGGCGGTTTTACGATTTCAATAAATAAATTCAATAATTAAACTATCTGTATCAATTATCATCCCGAAAGAAATCAATGAGCAACACTCCTTTTAAGCCATCCCTCAGATTAATTGATGCCACTATGCTTGTAGCGGGCAGCATGATAGGCTCCGGTATATTTATAGTAAGCGCAGATATTACCCGGAGCGTAGGCAGTGCGGGATGGCTTATTTTTGTTTGGCTGGTAACAGGTTTTATGACACTTACCGCCGCGTTAAGTTATGGCGAATTAAGTGCCATGTACCCAAAGGCGGGTGGGCAATATGTTTATTTAAAGGAGGCATATAACCCATTAGTAGGGTTTTTATATGGCTGGAGTTTTTTTACCGTGATACAAACCGCTACCATAGCCGCGGTAGGGGTAGCTTTCTCTAAATTCATGGCCTATCTGGTCCCTGCTGTAAGCGATGAGCATATTTTGTGGAAGATTCAAACTGGGGTTGATAGTATTGGGCAGGCAAGGTTTTTTACCTTCAGCGCAGCGCAATTGGTATCAATGGTGCTTATTATACTGCTTACTTACGTTAATACACGTGGCATCAAAAGCGGCAAAGTAATACAAACCACTTTTACATTAACCAAACTGCTAAGTTTATTTGGGTTGATCATATTTGGTTTTTTTGCGCTTAAGGGCGATATATGGAAAGCCAATTGGAGCAATGCCTGGAATTTGCATGCTTTAAATACATCCGGTTCTTTTTCATCATACACCACCGTGGCTGCTTTAGGGGCAATTGCTTCGTCAATGGTTGGTTCTATTTTTAGCAGCGATTCCTGGAATAACGTAACGTTTATAGCAGGAGAGATCAAAAACCCTAAAAGAAATATTGGCTTAAGTTTAGCATTAGGTACCCTAATTGTGACTGTTATTTACATAGTTACCAATGTTATGTATACCGGTGTACTGTCGCTTCACGAAATAGCAACTGCAGATAAGGACAGGGTAGCAGTAGCAGCATCGCAGCATATATTTGGTAGTGCGGGTACAATTATTATTGCGGTATTGATCATGATCTCAACCTTTGGCTGCAATAACGGCTTGATAATGGCAGGGGCAAGGGTATATTACTCCATGGCTAAAGACAGGCTGTTTTTTAATAAAGCAGGTAGCCTTAACAAAAACGCGGTACCGGGTTATGGTTTATGGATACAATGCTTGTTTGCCTGCGTATGGGGTTTAAGCGGCAGGTATGGCGATTTGTTGGATATGATATCATTTGTAGTAGTTGTATTTTATATGCTTACCATCATAGGCATATTTATCCTTCGCAAAAAACATCCCAATGCCGAGCGCCCTTACAAAGCCTTTGGTTATCCTGTATTGCCAATACTTTATATTATTATGGGGCTTGCATTTTGTATATTACTTATCAAATTTAAACCAAACTATACCTGGCCGGGATTGATTATTACATTGGCAGGCATCCCCGCGTATTACCTGATAGTGCGTAATCAAAAGCCTTTAACAGAAGAGGTTGCAGAGGTTTAGATTTGTAAACTATTCACTAAAAAAGAAGAGGCCGTCTCATAAGGAATTATGGGACGGTTTTTTTATTGAATGTTTTTACGTTGGTTTAATAGGGGACGAAACCCTATTGTGAAAAAACGTCTTTTGAGTCCGAGCCTTTAGCGGAGTTTAG
>Ga0302221_10000175_pt1 | contig 57257 bp, 92 predicted proteins | sample II_Palsa_E2_1_FD_193517 | JGI IMG/M metagenome (GOLD analysis project Ga0302221, IMG submission 193517) | Peat permafrost microbial communities from Stordalen Mire near Abisko, Sweden - II_Palsa_E2_1 | ecosystem: Environmental > Terrestrial > Soil > Palsa > Peat permafrost | place: Sweden... | reverse complement strand
AGATGAAGCAAAAGAGAAAGCTTATCGGCAAAATAGAAGCGAATTGTACGAGGAAAATGGTTTTGACGAGTATATGGTCGCCGGAATATCGAGCCAGGTAATGGATGTAGAAGAAATAGAGGAGGAACAAGCATGAACAAAGCTAAAGTCATAGCAGAAATAAAGAATGGATTAGTTGCACTTCTTTGGAGTCTGCCAGTTATCATTTGGGTGATTTGGTCTTATGGGAAGTTCGTACGCAGCTAGTACCCAGCAAGGATGTTGGATTCTGATAAAAGTATCAGAGTAGCTGCGTTCATGACTTGTTTCATCATGAAGCATATCAAAGTTAATCCCCCTTGTAAACGAAAACAAGGGGGTTCCGGACTATAAGGATTTTCAGTATGAAGAACTGAGCTTATAGTATACAGGAATTATCAAGATTGTGTTTTATCCCTATTCATCCACTTATTTAAGCACGCTAACCCACAAAAGTTTAAATCCTTCTTAAGCTCAGGAGATATCATCATATCTGTGACAGCACCACCTTTTTTAAAAGCATCCCACGTTGGTATCTGTCTATTTCTTAAAGTAAGAGACCAATCTACCGAATTGCCAGTCGTACTTAAATCATTCTCACATTGGTCACATAGGACTTTATTCATTCATTACCCCATCGCGCATTTGCCGCTTTCTTAGCTATTTGCCTTCTTTTGAAAGGTGATAGTTTCTCTGCTCTTGCAATTCCACCAGCCCTTTGAGGGTTTGTGGTACTCAGTTGTTTTGAGATTATGCATTCCATATTTTTTTAAATTAATAATAATCCGGGAGCCCCGTTTCTTATGCGGGGCTCCCCCCCGTTTCCCGGCTTTTGATTTATATGAAGTTTTTTAATTTTTAAGATTAAAAAAAACACTTTCCCCTTATTTCCCCCTGTTACACGATGTTCCAAGGATTCGGGATCGTGCCGGATTCTTCAAATCTTTGAATCATTAACTCGACTCGTTTCACCAATTTAACAGGAACAGACATTTCTCTGTACTTCACCTCACACCCCCCCGCTAACTTCTTCTTCCATGCTAAGTACTTCTTCTGCCTATATTCCTTATCTCTAGCCTTCAATTCGGACACCAGAGGCTTATCAGAGTCGCTTAACTTCCAATGTAGCTCTAGCGGTCGATACTTGGCATGCGTTCTCTCTTCGGCAGTTACGGGGCATACAATCTCCCCATCTAATCCGATTCGATGAGAATACTCTTTAATCATACCAGCTCTATAAGATAATGAACTCGTATAGATTCTAAGTGCTGACCGTATCAAGCTAATAGATAATTCTTCATCAGCTAACTTAGATAATGCTAATAGCTCTTGGAAGATATCCTTCTTCAATGGCTTCTCATAGCCTGGAGTAAAGAAACATAGTGGATATTTCTTTCTTAAGCCCTCTAAATAAATAAGACCACTTTCAAAATGGTTAGTGGTCATTAGTAGGGTCGTGTGTACTTTCTTAATCATTCCTTGCTCCTTAAATATTCGTTTAACTTCTCATCTAAAACTTGTAACGCCTTCTCTGGTATCTTTCGCTCTCTCACTTCTTTAATAATCCCATCAGCCATCATGAAATACATCGTTGATTTGGAAGGGATAAAAATACCGACTATAAGACAAAAGACAAAAGCATAAGCGCATTTTCTAAGCAGTGACCTACCTATTTGGTTATCACTACATGTAAAATTATCTTCTCCTTTCAAGATGGTTATAAATAAAAAAATAGTAGGGATAAAAAGAACTACACAAACAAGCGCTAGTAAGCCATTTACATTCGACATTAAATCAATTATATAAACCTGTAATCCAATCGTGTTTTCAATACTCATTTCATTTCACCCCATTCTTAGAATCCGCAGCGCCAATAATACAAAATCCCGTCAACAAAACTAGAGCCATTATTAAAAAAATTCCCAAGATATAAGTCATCGCTTCCGCTCCTCTTTATAAATTGGCTTCTCTAAGAACTTTAACGTCCTATTGATATCCCGAATCATCTCTTTGTTCTGGTCGATATATCGCTCTATCGAAAACAATAACTCATTTGTCACATTTCGATTATGCTCTAAAATCCCTCTAAACATGTTAACCTCCTTTTAAAATGCGTTTACCGCTTCTAAATCAAGTCCTTCTATCTCAAACGCTAATTTAAACATATGATTAGCGATAGCTCTTAATTCTTCTGACGTTAAAGCAATATTCATTTCACCCTCTTCAGCGTCTTGAATAGACAATAGAACTACTCGCGCATCATCCGTTCTGCTTATTACAACTGATTCTTCTTCGGTCACTTTAAAAACAGTTAAAGAATGACACAATTCTTTCGTAACCAGTATCTTCTCTCTATCTTCTCGTTTAACTATTTCCATCTTTAACTCCTGATAATTCCCATGCTGCTAATCCCATTTCTGCATCTGTTAATGGTCTAAGAATCAAAACCATATCTTTAGGTTTTCTATGTGGGTCACTCTCTTCTATATAATGAACAAATTCTTCATAATCAATACAATAACCCCCATTAGGCATTCTATTAATCGCATTAATAAGCTCATTTAATATAGCCTTTCTATCCAATTCATTCCATCTCACAGAAATACAGCAATCATTCTTTCTATAAACATGAAATATCAACTCTACGTCTACCCTTGGATAAAGTTGTTTTATCCTATCTCGCATTGGCGACGCGGTCATTTGACTTCCTAATTTCTTCTTCATCCTAAATACTCCTACAGTACATACTGTGACTATACATCTAATATTTCATCTTGTCAAATGTTTTTTAATAATATTTTTTTCTTTTTCGCCATTTACAGAATGCACTATAGGAATACATCAATAAAAGATATGACCCTACCCGATACCATGACCATTCATCCAGATTAGGGCAATCCATAATGTGATGATTCAAACAGATGATAGCTATTATGATAGAAGCTATACTTTCAATCAATAATATATTCCTGAGGAATAATCTTAGGACTTCCTCAAATTGGTCGTTCATTGTAGTCCTTGATAGCCACATAGGCATGCAAGAGAGTTGCATCTCGATTTCCATCAGGTGTTAGTAGCTGTTCGCTGAGTTTCTTTATCTTTGGCATATACTTCTGTACCAATTGTCTTCCTAGCCCTGTTACCTGATAAACATTACATCTTTGGTCATTCGTCTTAACCATCTCTACGTATTTCTTCTCGCTCATAACCTGCATGGCTCTGCTGATAGTTGAACGCTCATAGAAAAGCTCAGCGCCTATCATCGTATGATTATCTAATGGCGTATTACAGAGATGTGCTAGCATAAAGAAGCTGCCGGACTTAAGTCCTACTTCTTCTCTAATAATAGCATTAGCCTTTAACATCAGCTTTCTATGTAATAAATCTAATTGGAAGATAATATTATCCTGGTATGTCATCGTTACTGCTCCTTTGAGAAGGGTGAATATTCTTCTCTCTAAAATCTATATCAAATTTTAATAATCTATTTGAAAACTCTTCATTGACAAATATATGTTTTACGTTACAACAAAAGCTACAGCTAATCAGAAGATATCGCTGGGCAAAACTAATCTGTCCTAATACACTACCTGCTAGAATAGTTGGAAAGTCTTTAGAATGTACATTCCAATTATGATTTTTACATATCTCACAAACATGTAACCCTTTGGTAATATTCTTAAGATGTTGCGTTAAGAAATCATGACGTTCATCTAAATACTTTTCCTCCCAGGACTTCTGCTTAGGGAATGAGATTACGTTATCGGTCATGAGCGACAAACCACCGGATAACCATCAGCATTCACTCTAAGAGAGCCACAATCATTTTCTTCATCTTTATAGACAACTATTTCTCTATTAACAATGCTTAATAATATCTCTAGAGAAGTACCGAATTGGTCGACTCTACATAAATCAACGCTTCCATCGTCCTCAATTAATCTTAAAGTCATCACTTCAAAATCTTCACCTTCCCATACCTTATATCTCATTTCAAATGCTCCTTATTTTAAACAATCCTTCAGCTCTTTTTGTTTAAGAGCGTCTCTCACTAACTGTTCTTGTGGAAAAATAATTTCAACGCCAGTTTGTTTTTCAACCATTTCTTCAGCCATCTTTGCAAATGGGCTTGTGTAATCAATAATATGAAACATAGATAGCATAAGAATAACAAAACAGATAAATAAGAATATATTTTTAGCCATGACTAGAAGTTCATTTAATTTCATTTGATTTCCCTCGATTACCATTAAGAGCGCTTCCCTATGAACTCGTAATAATTTTTCAAGAAATCATCCTTTGTTGCACTACCCTTCTCTGTATTCCAAAACGATTTGTAGTAAGACCAAATACCATTTATATCATCATACTGAGGGAGTGAGCCTGGTTTTAACCAGTAATTAAGACGAGCCATTAGAGTTGCATAACGAAAATTATACACCATTTCAATGCCTTCTGGATAATTATTGAAATTAAAAATCGATGTCACTTTACTTTTTTTAATTGGCAAATGTCCTTTAACAATAGGGGTATTCCCTACTTTCCCATCAACGTTATCTTCTGGAAAATATCGAGACACTACATTGTCATGCGTGGCTGCTTCCATTTGAAATGGCCCTAATCCTCCTTTCCAAAATATGCCAGAATTTCCTTGTTGGATAATATACTTACAACCAAGCGTTTCATGCGCCATCGTAGCCACTAATATCTCTTCAGCATTCCTAGCAGCCCCAATCCCATAGGCAGACAAGTCACTCAAGACTGGCTGAATAATACATTGACGGAATTGTGTATTCGATATCACTTAACTAACCTCCATCCTCTGAGATAGGCAATCAGAATAATTACTTCAATGACACCACAACAAAGAAAGATGTGTATATGTGTCACGATGCTCTCCCAAGCGCGTATTCAATACCATCTTTAACAAGCTCTAACTCTGTATCGTCTTTAAAATTCCTTAAGTTGGTTAAGCCTAAATATTCCTTTACCACTTCTATTCCTTCTTTCGATGTCCTAAATAAAATACATTCATAACCGATTTCTTTAAATATAAATATCTTCTTAGTCTGATGCTCGGTTAACTTACCCTTATCTGATTTGCATTCTAGGTACAGACCATGATGCTTCTTGGTCGGAATAGAGAGGAATAAATCGGGTATTCCAGGGGTAACACCTTGAGCTTTTAGACTGATTGCTTCTAACTTATGTCGACTTCCTCCATTAGGAATGGCGAACAAATATTGACGAACTGCCGGATACAGACTAAGCTCCGTGACAAATGATTTCTGTATATGGGATTCAGTCATAACACATCCTTGGTGAATCGCTGCTTCCTCGATGAAACGTTAGGAAAGGAAGCAGCAAACTCATAACCCCTTTAATTTATCCAGCAATGACGCTAATGCAAACGCTAATATAATACCACCTACTACCCATAAACATAATTCATCCATCGGAATCGAGTCGGGCATTTAGGAATTTCTCCATGGCTGATTTCTGTCTATGATTGTAAATGCACTCAATCCATTTGTCAAATAATATTTGGTCACTGAGTAAATCTTTTTTCTCTGTCTCGTCCATTCCTTTGAGTACCTCTGATTCTGTTAGATTACTCTCTTTCAGCTTTCTTTCCAGGACAGTCTTGGAGACGGGGCGATGCTCCATAGAGGCTATCCAGTCGGCTAATTGTTCTTGGGATGATTTTTTGGTCATGGTTCATTTTACCTAGTTTTAAAAAAAGATTGGTCTATTTTTATAGGGTTTTTTATAAAAATAATCATTTTCTGGGTGATGAAAAATCTGAATGGGAGAAAGTGATGCCATGCTGGATAAAATAACAGAAGCATTATTGATTCGATTTGATAGCAATAATACTGCTAGTTTTATGAACAGTATGGCATGAGTTTTCCCCCTTAAGATTTTGACAAATGGGGATATCTCTAAAACCTCGTATAATTCGATTCTAGCCATTTTAAATCCTGCCAGTACAATTTATCGGTTTGAAATCAATAAACGCCCCCTGTCCAGAATTGGATGGATTCTAAGCCTGTCCGCTCGATGACAAATTAGTTATCTGTTCTACCGTTTTATCCTCTAAAACCACTGTATAAAAAAGACTGGGAATATAAATTTGAAAATTCATTGGTACGCCTGGCGGGCTAAATCCATATTATTTAGCCCGCCAGGCGGGCTAAATGGTTTTTATTTGGCCCGCCTGGCGGGCCAAATAGCCACTTTTCGTCATTTATTTGCCCCGCCTGGCGTACCGTATATATATACCAGTATCTACTCAAAGTTTGCCGAGCCACCACGTAGGCCATTGTGCCAACTATGAGCGGGTGCATCGGTAGACGAAACTCCAAAGTCATAAACCTTTTTTAAATCCTCGTTGACGGAGTAAGTCGTCAAAGCATAAAGGGACGTCTTCTTTCGATTCCCTACTCTTGTTATCGCAATCCATCTACCTAGCAACAATTCATCCTTAGCTTTGTAAAGCGTATCTTTGGATTTCCATCCCCTCTTTGTCATAACTTGCCAGCAAATAGTAAGAGAACCGTTGTTAAACCCGTTGTACTGAGACATTAAATCGATAAGAAGTTTAAGAGCAAATACAGAAAGATTACAAAATTCCTCACTGTTGCAAACAAAGTGAGGAATTTTTATAAAGCCACTAGCTCCGCGCTTCTTCCTATATTTGTCCATTTTCTTACTCATATCTACCTAACTCATCAAAAAATGAAAGCGGAATACTAAAAATGTTATTTAAGAAACCAAAATCACCAATCCCTAATATTTCTTCATAAATAACAATGCTAAGAGAGCTTCGTGGAAGCTTAGTTGGTCTTTCAAATTCCTTGGTGAAAGATTTGTTTTGAGAATATTTAACAACATTTAAAATAATGGTATTCATCGCATGTTGTTGATTTTTACATTCTTTCAGAGAGGAAAATAAGATAGCGTTTTTGACGGCAGCCCAAATGAATGAAAATATCCTAGAGAGTGAAAACTTGGGGATAAGTTTTCTGAGCTCATCCTTTATGTGAGCTGTTATTTTATAATCAAATTTATAAGAATTGCAGGTAAATAAAAGAAATTCTTCACACTCAGAAAGTGCCAAATCCTCCATTATCCCTATAATTTCATTACCATCACTCGTTGAAATCAACTTCTTAATATGATTCTGTAACAAATAGTAATTTTCTTTTCTTTCTGACTCAGGGCTGCCAAGCGCAGATTCTAAAATTTCATTTGACGATGATCTAATGGCAGAAAGAAGATATATTCCATCGGTAATCCCAATTTTATCTATCTCGCACGTCACAAGGTGCCCCCCACAAAAAAATAATGGTTGAAAATTTTATTTGTTTGTGCCATTATGCAGGGATAGCAAGTCGCTGCATGCGCGAAGGAGGTTGACCTTGTTCGCGCAGATGGCCTAAACGAATTAAACCAGAATAGCACCAAGACCTACCCCCTACAAGAGCGATAATCTAATAGTTGAATAGCTTTTATTTAGCAGTTCGTCGGGATTTCCGACAAGCTCAAATCTCTTCCTCATCCACCTCTATATGCGTCCCTTCAGGATAAAATGGCTCTATCTGAAATTGGGGCGTGTTTAAGTAAAAATAGAAATTGAGTTGAACCTGACTAATAGCATAAGCCAGAATTATGGAGATAATTCCAAAGAAAAAGTATTTCATTGCGGTGTAGTCCACAAATTTAAAAAGAATCTTGATGATATCAGGTCGACTAAAACATTCCTACCTCACCAAATAAAAAATGCGTCACAACCCATAAACTTAAAATTACCATCACCCACATACCCAGTCCTCCCTTGACTTCAGTTTTGTTGAATGCTAATTTAAATTGTAGTCCAAGATAATGGTAGGGGGCGTTTCATCCTCGCCCCCAATCGTTACGACCCAATACTAATCCCCTCAACCTTCTCCTTTATCATGGCAATCACCATCTTCTTATTATTCGCAATCATCTTAACCCATATCCCAGGCGCTATCACCAATATCCCGCCGTCTAACCACTTCGCCAATAAACTAACCGGTACCTCCAAAGACTCCTTAGATGCCTTTATAACTTTATTCTTCTTACCATTTATCTGACTCGGAACCATTAACAAAGGCTCTGTCCCGCGAAACGCACTGTAAGTTAGATGCTCACTAAATACTTTTTTAATGACATCTGTCCATTCATGACAAATTCCACGTCTATATTTGAAGTCTTGGAATTCACGGGACATAATTAATAATGGAAATTCAATCGCCTTCTCGTCAGCAGAAATAATCATGAGAGGGTCTCTTTCAATAATCTTTATCGATTTATCAGCTAACACTAATGTAAAATAACTTTTAATTAAGATATAGTTCTGATTACAACTAAACTCGTAATGAACCTTGTCCTTCATAGGTGTCCTTGAAAAAAACATTTGACAGGTGGGGTAAAAGTAAATTATATTATTTTTAACCAATTAAATCAATGCACATTAAGGAATAGAGGATGAATGATAATCGAGATATAAGTAATAAACTTAAGAAATGTCCATTCTGCGGACATGTAGCTTTTTTTAAAACAACCAAAGAAGGTGAAGGTAGAAAATGTCTGAATAAAATAAGATGCACTAACTGCCCAGCTAATATGAAAACAGTAATTGAACCTGAGCTAGCTATTGAAGTATGGAATAAAAGAGAAGATAATCATGAATGGCAACAATTAGAACATGAACAACAACAATGTGAGCTAGAGGATGGAAAAGATGAGCAACGAAATCAAAAAGTATGAAGTCACCCCGGAATTATTAATTGATATCTATAGGAATATTCCTAAACAATTTGTAGAAGCGGTTGTTAATTATGCCAACATGTGGCAGATTGACCCGCATCTGAAGATTTATCATATTGTAGAATTTAAAGGGAAGTCTGGTTCAACTTATAGCATTATGCCAAGCATTACATTATTCAGAATTCAAGCCAGTAGAAGTGGCACTTATGTCGGTAAAAGCATTCCTATTTATGGGCCTTCTAAAATGATAGGTGAAACAGAATATCCAGAATATTGTCAAATGACTGTCAGCAAACTTGTTGGTAGTCAGATAAGAGAATTTTCACATGAAACTAGATGGCTTGGCTGTTATTCAAAGAAAGGTGCCGGAAGTTTGATGCCTAATGATAGATGGGCACAAGACCCCTATGGCATGATAGCAAAAACCACTGAATCTCAGCTATTACGCATGGTTTGGCCTGAAATGACAGGTTCTCAACCAGCCTATGAAGAAATGGAAGGAAAAGAAGATTATATTGATGCAGAGGTGGTGGAACAGGTTGATAAAGAAACAGGTGAGATTAAAGCGGTAGAGACAAAAACGTCAGAAGCACATAATAAGCTCGTAAGTTTATTATGGAATATCCCAGAAGAAGATGGCGCTAAATTTATGCAGTATTATGCAAAACATGATTGCACCGATGAAATCGCATTGCAATTAATTGAACGAATTGAAACCAAGCTAAAGGAGAAAGAAAGTGGCAAAGTATAGTAATTACGATGATGGTTCATCTAGTGGTAATTTCCATGGCGCTGAAGGAGAATGTTTCTTTAAAGTTAAAGAAGCGATTGAGGGCTATTCTAAGAATAGAAATCCTCAAACAACCATTAAATTTCAAGTGAGAGATAAGAATGGCGATGAAGGAATCGTTACAGATTATTTCCCACATACCAAGAATATGGCTTGGAAGATGCATAAGCTTTTGAAAGCTGTTAAAAAGCCTGAATGGAATCGTCCAGAAGGTTTTGATATAGAAGATTTAGTGGGGCTAAATGGCAGAGGAATATTGGTAGACAGCTTCTACGAAACACCTGAGAAAACATTTGTTAGCTCTAAGATGGGTGATTTTATAGACCCTAATGCTAATGAAGTGCCAGCAACGAAAGTAGCTGCTAAAGAAGATGATTCGGATGAATTACCATTTTAAGGAATAGTTATGAAAATGGAAGAAGAGATTAATAAGGTAGAAAGCAACAGTCGCAAGTGCATTAGTGAGATTCAAAATTGTCTAGATAATTTTGATGATAATGTAAGAATGGCATCACTTATGTGGTTATTAATTCTTGAAATTAGAGCTCAATTTCCAATGCCTGGACAAAGGTATAAAATTTCTAAAAAATTTCTTGCTGAAATAAGAGATTCTATAATGGCAGACGAAGAAGAAGATTAATGGATTTATTCTCACATATAGGCTGGAAATTGTTCATTGTTTACAGTGCTGCTTTTGTATTTCTAGTCTATAAGTGTGCGACAGATTTACCCGTTAAAATGATTGTAGAGCATCCTGTTGGCATGTTATTTGCTTGTGCAATAGGCGCTTTGGTCTCATTACCACTCTATTGTTGCATGATAGCAGGATGTCAGAAGGTTATTGATTATTTGAATCAAATATATAAGAAAGAGTAGCTAATGGAGTCGTTCTCCATTCGAAGATAACCTGACGCGCCTCATCTATCACTTCCACAAACTTACCTTCAGGAATAGCAATATAATCGCCATATCTTAAAATATATACTTTGTCGCCAATCGGTAGTTGAATATCCATCGGGCCATAATACATAAATATATTTTAAATGTCTACTGAATAATGCACATCACCGATACATCCGTTGCATCCGCTAATGCATTAGCCACCGGGTCAAATGTATAGAACGTCAAAGTAGTTGTGGTCTTAACACCATATCGACATGAGAACGGCTCAACACCATTGACTCCGTTTGTCGTAACAAAGACCCCATATGTCGCTGCGGATAATTGCTTAGCAAAGCTTAATGTATACGTTCCAGCAGCCGTTCTAGTAACAGTAGCGACATTAAAATTACTGGTGGGCGCATTTGTTCCTGCGGTCGAACCATTAAAGGTACACCAAGCTTTAGAAACTCCATCTACAGTCGCGCGCTGGGATACATCTGCCGTTAATGAACTGAAACTCCATTGTGAAGCCCCATTCGTTACCATAATGGAATTGGCGTCTCCGTCCACAGGCGGTATTTGATAGTTGACTGTTGCAATAACAGCAGCGGGCGATTCCAGAGATAGATACGCAGTTCCAGCACTGTTTAAGAAACTAACCCGACTACTGCGACCAATATTCCAAGTCAAATCAAAATCATCTAAAGCAATAACATGAAAGGCAGCCGCTGAATTTAAGTAAAGATTACCCGTTGCAGTAGAGATAGTGTTTGTATCAGCAACCCCTAGCTGAATATTCCCGACCTGCATCGAACCAACCCCATGGATAAAATTAGTCGTCAAAGATGGGTTATCAATAACAATCAGAGAATTCTTTAAGCTACCCGTGGTATTGGCATACACAGCAACAGCGTTAAGAGTAGTTGATCCAATAACAGTAGTCACACTCGCCCACTCTAAATGACCCGCGAATGGACTTGAACCACCAATAGTTTGAACCGCCATGACCTGTCCGACCGTAGGCGTTGTGCTAGGCAATGAATAGATATAACTACCGGATGTCTGAGCGCTCGATTGAAAAGAAGTATAGTTCGTTCCTGTAATAGAATTAAAAACAAGCTGGCTAGCGGCCGGGGTCGTACTCAATGCCAATACCAGATTGCTATCTACAATCATCTGCCCCGTAGGAGAAAGATTAACCGTGACATTCCCATTACCATTTGGCGTTAAATTGATATTCCCATTGGCATTCTGAGAACTGATAGTATTAGCATCTACGACTCCAATGCCGATATTCCCAGCGACTAAAGAAACATCAATCACCACAGCATCTAGAAGAGAAACAACAAAGTCCCCCGTGACACCATCTTCAGGAGAAACATCTATCTGATTAGCCGTTCCCTTGATATCTCTCAATGCCCAGCTATCTATTCCTGTTCTAACTGCAATCCCAACATCAGAGCCAAAGTTAATGAGCGCTGCTAAGTCACCAGCATACGTAAGTATGATGTCACCAGCAGAAGTGATAGGACTATTGCCAATCGTTAAATTAGCGGCTGTATTCGCATTTCCAGTGACAATCCCAACTGAGGTCACTGTAGGTGTTCCTGGGCTTGCTATGACCGTCCAGGAGCCATTGGCGGTACTGTTGTTATAGAGAACTAAGAAATAAGATTGCCCAGGCTGAACAATCACAAGTGCAGTTGTCGCATCTTGTAAATAAATAGTGACAGGCTGCGTCCCTACATTAATGACATACGTGGAAGTACCGGGGGTGATAGTCGCAAACCCACCCACATTAACAGCTGGTAAGACAAGAGAACCGAAAGCATCAGCGGCTGTTATTTGCATCGTCCCCGCGACTTGATTTTGAATGTCAGAGAACTGGGATGGCCAGCTTAAGAATATCTGTTGACCTGCTGTTAGATTATAAAGCAGTAACGCTGGAAAAGAGGGTGAGACAAAGCTTCCGCCAGATATATTAATAAAACTCATATTTCTTTCTCCCGCATGTGTTCTCTCGTGATAATAGGTGTCGCTAAATAAGATTTATTCATAGCTTCCATAAAGTTTTTTGTCGATTCTTTGCTGCCAAAAGGCTTCATAATTAACAACTTGGCATATTCAGGCTCAACAATGGCTTTATTAATAACCCTATCTGTCCCGGCATTCTTCAAATTCTTGAAGAAATTATAGGCTTGATGCGCTAATCGTCCTGTTAGTGAGCTTTTGCCAATCATGTGCTTAATCTGTTCTTCACTCGCATCCTTGGAAGCCCCTAGAACAGTTAGGTTAGCGGTGGTATCCGAACCAACCGCTTCTCGGGTACCCACTTTCTGTCTTCTGCGAAATGTATTAGCAATATTTTCTATTGTTTCCATCTGTTGGGGCGAAAAGACTTCTTCAAATGATTTCCGATGAGAATTCAATAAGTCTCTCATCTCGGCATAAGAGATTTTATCTAGATTATTAGAGTCAACTGCGGAGGTAGATACCTTTTTAATAATATAATCCACACCACCACGTTGAAGCCCTTTATCAGCAGCTTCATTATTTCTGACCAATCCTTTTAGCTCTCTGAAACGCTCAGGCGGATTCTTGGTAGCTAATGTGCTCGCAAAGACCTTTTCAGGCGCATGCCCTAAAACTGTCTTGGCAGTATTATTGTAATAATCAGCCACAGCCTTTTCACTGCGCTTAGCGGTCTCATTAGCCATGACTTGAGCGTTTTGAAGATTATCTAATCTTGCTTTAAGGCCAGGGTATAATGTTTCATATTGAGGGTTAGCCTTCTTCCAAGCGTCTATTTTATTGGGTATAACCTTTCCAGAAGCATCCGTTACATAACTCGTTACTTGGTGAGAGATATATCCTTCTGTGGCCTTTCGAGCATTTGGACTACCTTTTATTTCTCTTACATATTCTCGCGCATGTTCAGGTGTTTTTAGCGCATCATCTATAATCTTATGGGGTACTTCTGACCGAAGTGTCTTGAATTCCTTATTATAAATATCCTTTTCAACGCCATGCTTTAATGTGGTATGTTTTGTCACATCTTCAATACCTTCTGCATGCTTGGACCACATGGCGCGAGCCTGTTTTACATCAGGGAATTGGTCTGAAACTTCATTTAATAGATTTACTTTTACCTCTTGAAGTTGGCGTGCTCGCCCTTGTCGACCTTTTCTTTTTGCAGCACTAATCTCATCCCCTATCTCTGTTAGGACAGAATCTATTTCAGAAGGGGTTGGATTAACATCTGTTCCAAGTTTATGAACTTTTGGAAAATGCTCTTTCATTTGCGCATCTGAGATATTAACTTTTGGATGAGCAGCTTTAAAATTATTAAAGCTGTCTAGTTCCTTTAGGTACACTTTATCTTTAGTTTTATTGCTGACCAGATGTTCTTTAACGCGCAACAATGCTTTCCTAGTAGCGCCTTTTGCTTTTTCTAGCTTTGAATCAATCATCTCGTACGTTGAGGACGGTTTAAATCCTTCTTTAGAGTTCTCAATAGCTTCATAGTGCGGGCGACTCTTTTCATGCTGCAAAGCCTTTCTCTGCTCTACATTATGCGATAATCTCTCGCCAACAGCGGTTCCAGCAGTTTCTGGCTCCATAGGCGTTCCGACATTCTCGAATGCTTTTGTAGCTCTTTCGTTATGATATTGAGAGAGGCGCCCTCTGGACTCTTTCATCCCCTCCCCTAATTCATGAAGATGCTCTCTAACAGCGGGCATACCTTCTTCATAAGGAGCTATATTTTTTAATGTCTTATGTAGCGTTTCATGACCCGCTGCTTTTCGTTCCGTTAGTGCAGGAACAGACCCTAACTTGGCGCGCTCTAATTGCGCTAATGGAATACTTTCAGTCACTTCAGCCGTGGTTGGCAGATAACCTTCTACTGGCGGTTTATAGTTTTCAATCGATTCTAAGAACTGAGGGATATTTTCTTCACCTACAATATCTCTTAGCTTCGCCTGACCCATCTTTTCATAATAATCAGGCATATTCTTCCATTTGCGAGCACCAAATTTGGCAGCTCCTACGCCAGCAGGTGCCAAGGAAGCGATAATGTCAGCCGGAAGTTGCGGTATCCCACTTTCTTGTAATACGCCACTCCCAGCACCTAACGCGCCCCCTAGAGCGGTCATGCCAACCGCCTCTTTGGCAGTACGAGGATTACCTAAAATACCAGGAGTCCATCCAGCGACTTTGGCAGCAGGCTTGGAGACGTAAGGAATAGACTTAGCGGCCTGAGGGAGATATTTAGCAATCTGTGGTAAAGCAGCGCCTATCCCTTTACCTATAATTCCTCCACCTACTGTTGCGCCTGTAAATTCAGCACCAGAGCCAGCAACGCGTTCGGCCGCTTGTGCAAATCTACCTAATGCATCTTCTGCGGGAGCCTCATGTTCAGGCTCTAGATTGATACCTAAGTTTTTAACTAATTTAGATGCGCCTCCTCCCGTAATTAAATCAGGTAATCCAAGAACGCCTCTAGCCATTTTCTTATTTAATTCTTGATTTGTTTTAGCGTAGGCTTCTAAAAAAGATGGCTGCTGAGGCGATAATTCCGCTAATCTCTGTTTTAAAGCCTCGGTACTTTGATTCGCATAACCAGAATCTAATTCCGCTAATCGCCTCTTTAATGCTTCGGTGCTTTCATTTGCGTAGATTGACATTATAGTTCTCCTCTATTTCGGAGTTCTTCAATAATGGCTTGTTTTTCATTATCAACAGCAGTATTAGCAGTTGATTTTTCTGCTTCAGGTTCGATATCTTCCTCTATGAAAGGGGCTAGAGCATATCTTCTATTGAATGCATCTTTTGCTTTTTGTCCATAATCATAATAAGGCTTATCTTCTTTATTCCCAGCATCAATCAAATAATCAACAACCTCTTTAGTTTGTTTAGTTCCAGGAGTGGTTTTAGAAACCATTTCTTTATACATGTTGCTGGCCAATTTAGCCGATTGACCTTCAATGATATGGCGGTTTAATTCTTGTTGTTCTTTGCCCATTTTCTGAAGTGCTGATAATTTTTTTTGGTCTGCAAACATCCCACCAAAAATTCCTGCGATACTTCCTTTGTCCAAATTTTCACCAATAATTCTGGTAAAATCATTGGCTAAATCAGGATATTCATCTGATATTTTTTTCATTCTACCGCGTATTCTCATTCTTTCTTTGGCTTTTTGACCTTTACTAACATAACCAGCCATATCTTTCATAATGTCTCGTTGAGCACCAGCGGGAAAAGATTCTAATGGAACCGCTCCTTCGGGAAGTGTTTTCATCCTTTCTTCAATCTTCTGCTGAAGTCTTTCCTCTTTCGTCAAACGTCCTTCTCTATTGGCTTTTAATCGCTCAACGTTTAAGTGCTCCATTCTGTAAGCCTGCAAATCACGACGCTCTTGTTCGGCTCTCGCTTCATGAGCACGCTCTTTCGCCAAGTCATCTTCTCTCTTTAAAAGAGCCGCATTAAATTCTCGCTCCCTATCCTGCGCATCCGCATATGCTCTAACACCTGGCACTAATGCTTGATTAATAGCGCCTAAAGCACCTTCAATTCCTGGCCCATGTGCTGGTCGATTAAAGTTACCTGCGAATTCCATCAATCCACGTCCAAACGCTCGATGCTGCTGTTGACCGCTCAATTCCATAGATTGACGCGCCGCTTCCATTCCCTGTCTAGCCCCTCTCTCTAGCGGACTAGTCATTTCTGGCTGTTGCTGCTCATGTGGCATATGAGGCTGCATCATTGGTTGCTGAACATTCATCGTTTGCTTAGCAGGATTCTGCAACTGCGCTAACCAAAAATCCATCATTCGTGGGTTCATTATGCTTCTCCTTCTTCTGGATATTTTTCAGGGTGATACATACTCTCTGCAAAGTGCCTTAAAATCTTGTCAGAAATGCTCATACGGGGCTTAACAGGAACTTGTTGGGCAATCCCCCAATCTCCACCACTAAAGCCGCCAGCGCCTCCTGCGTTTCCTAATAACATCTGTAATATTCCGTTTCCCCCGAATGACTGCTCAGAGGGCATTTGAATCGTTAAAGACCGAGACAATGCCGGATTAATAAGCGGCGCTGCTGGCGCTTGTGGTGCCGGTTGAGCGTGTGGCTGCGGTCGATGTCTATGACCATGATAAGCAGGAACAATCGGTTCTGGCGTTGGTGCTGCTGGTGAAGCTGAGGCAGCAGGATTAGGCGGTTTAACATCAAATGGAACCCAACCAGCCGGATTATGAGCGCGCATCGTGTCGTGCATCATCCTTTGTTGATTTATAAAATCAACAATACTGTTACCTGTATAATGGCTCGGTATTTGTGCTCGCGCCCTTTCTTCTGCGCTAGGAAGTGTATGAGGAACACTCGATGAAGAAGCAGACGGCACATCATGGCCTGCTAACCACGCATCATTAGCTCGCCATCCAGCCTCTTTAGCAAGCTGAGCGGCATAATCAGCAACCCACGCTTCTTTAGGTCTTCCAGCCGTAAACTGACGGCCAATTGCTTCTTTCTCGGCTGCGTCTATATATTTCTTAGGGGGCGCGCTATTAGATGCGCTCGATGAAGATGATGAACTAGAAGCAGACGGTAAACTAGCAGAAGATGCCGCCACAGAAACGGGTGGAAGCGCAGGCATCGCTCCCATCATCGCTGCCATAAATTGCCGGTCTAGTAGCGCACGGCTATCTCTTCCTTCCCTTTCGTACTGTTGCGCGCGCTCTGCTCTAATATTTTCTTGACGAGCTTCTTCCTCCAGACGTTTTTTCGTCTGCTCAAAAATACGAGCCTCTTCTTCAGCGCTACGTGTCTTTTTCATTATTTATTCCTGTTATAAGCAGAACCCAATACAGCCGCCATCTGCGCTAAATTACCCGCAATGTTAGTCTGCGGTCCCGCAGGTGTTGCGCCGTAAGAAGTCGTATTAGTGGTGGCAGGAATGCCGTGATACATAGCGCTCGCAAAAGCTGCTTGTTCCTTCGGGAAATTGATTTCACGTAAGTAATCCTGAAACTTCAAGTCCTTCAAAGCTTGCTCTTGTTGCTGTTGATAACGACCTTGCTCACCTAGAATCGCTAGCTCACCCGCTAACCCTGCTTGAGTCGAAGTTCCTAAATTAGCCGCTTCACGAGCTGATTCTAATCGTCTGGCCATATCCGCATTAAAGAGCTGTCCGGATTGCTGATACCCAGCCGCTAAGGCTTGTCCTTGTCTTCCTAAAATCTCGTTCTGAGATTCGCGCGCTAATCTAGCAGCATGTTGCCTATGCTTAGAAGAACCATGCTGACCGGCACGTACAAATTGCGCTTCCAAAGATGGTAATATCTGCTCTCTGAAATTACGGTTACCTTCCTCAGCTAAGCGAGAAACAACTTGCTGTTGATAAGGGTTCATATATTCAGCTGCATGTTGTGGGAAAGTACCCTGGGCTGATTCACCTATTTGTTTGGCGCGCTCTAAGTGAGAGCGATATCTTCCAGATTGTTCTCTTCCAAGCGCATGAGCATGTCTAATATCAGCCGGAATTTCAGCTAATCGATGACCTGGGTAATGTTTGAACGTTTCACCAGCAATGGATTGCGTTCTTTCACCTTGCGTTTGATGCAAATGCTGCAACCAAGGTGGCATCGATTCAAATTGTGCTTTCGAATAATGTTCCATACTATTTCCCCTTATTGATAACCGCTTTGATTAAAATAATCATATGGTTGTATCGTGACACTCCTTCTTTGAATACGATTATTACTTTCAGAACGCTGACCACCTTCTAATAACATCTGTACTGGCGTTTCATATCGTTGAGAATTCAAATTACCGGCAGAAGCATTATATTGTTCGGATAGGTTTGGACCTACCATCATACCTTGAATTTCTCTTAATCCCGAATTGAATGGAGCGACTGGTTGCTCTGGTTGCGCAGTCGCCTGAAAATTATTGACAGGAGGAACCGTTTCTTCAGCGGACACCTGTGGCTGAATTTGTCTTGGCCGAAATCCCCTTGTACCAATTGCCAGCGGCCCCGGATGGAACATCTCATATCCTTCTGGAATACTAGGACGCGAACTCCCCCTATGATGACCAAATAATTTTGAGATTGAACGTAATAATCCCATACTATTTCCCCTTCAAATAATAAGGAATGGGTTTAGATTTAGGTGGTAAAAAGGTCTTTAATCCTTTTTGCTTTCTGACACGCTTTCTAAAATCATCCAATAATTTAGCACCCTTGGAGTTATCCCCTTTACCCAGATGCGTCACGAATTCTTCTTTCAGAACCGTCTCAGTCGGAGAAACCATCGCTTTTACTCGATGACTATCACCATAATCATTGAGATTAACAGTACCGCTAGAGAGCGCCCTATCTTGCCAATTCAATAAATCTTGAGCTCCTTTTCTAGGATTCCCATCCCCTAGTAATGAATCCGTTGTGCCATCCATCACATATGACCCTGGCTTCATCTCAATCGGCACTCGGTCTGATTGACCACCATCATCTCCATCGACATAACCACCATGAGAATAATCATGATGCTGAACATGACCGCCATGTGCGTAATATTGAGTTTCTGGATTGGCTTCTTCAAAGAATGGCAATTGACCAGAGCTTGCGAACCATTGTTCCGGACTATATTTAATGGGAGTTCGATTCATCGCTTTAGGATGACGCGCGGGCGCTTCATGCTCAGCTCTTAAAGCACGATTGGTCGCAATGACATCATTCAATGAGCCTGATTTATGACCGAAGTCACCTTTTTCATACTTAGGGCGGGACATTAAAGCACCAATTGCAGTCGTCGCCAAAAGCCCTGTCTGAACGGGGTCTTTGGTAATGAAATTCATTAATTTATCACCCCAACCTTCTTCAGCCACTTTTTCTACAATGTTCTTTTTTCCAAAATCTCCAATATTGCCTAAATGCTTAGTAGCAGCAGCTGTCGTTCCGGCACCAGGGAGCGCTGACTTCAGAAAGTCTGGCAATTCTCCGCCTCCAAAGGCCAAGCTACCAGCACCAGCGGCTAATGCGCCTCCTAAAGCATGTTGGAATGGATGTTTCTTACTACTTAAAGCGCCTCCGATACCACCCCCTACCATCGCCCCACCAAGTCCAGGTGCAATCATATTGCCCAAGAATCCGCCTGCAAGAGGGAGAGCCCTCTTACCAACCTTACCTAAAAATTTCCCAGCTTTCCTGAAAAATCCAAACTCAGGTAGTCCCGTATGCGGATTGATGCTCATGCCTTCATGGTGCTGTAGATACTGCGCTTCATGGGGATTAATATGCGCCAACACATCATCCCCACCCGTCCCATGGTGCTTTAATTGTTGCGCCATCTGACGCAACCCCATTTGCCTTCTAAATTGCATGTCTTTTGCCATGTCTAATCCTTAATAACTAGGAGTTTCTTGACCGCCTTGACCACCCATTCCACCACCTTGTTGAGCAGTTGCTTGCTGAATCATGTCTGCCAATTCACGAAGTCCAACTGCACCACCTTCAGCATAAGGATATCCGCCATGCATATGGGTAGGATGATGCGGCATGTAACCGCCACCATGATAACCCCCTACCATGCCACCATGCGCCATATGACTCATCATAGAACCACCATGCGCCATAGCATTCATCGCGTGATGTAAAGAGCCGCCATCATGGTATCCATCCACATGTCCGCCCATCGCATACTCACCCGCAAATGGCATTTCTTGGAAATGTTCCATATTTTGCTCATGCTGTTGCTGAGGCTGAGGTCCAAATTGAGGACCTTGTGGTTGCTGTGGTTGTTGACCATAGCGTTTTTGCATCTGTTGCATCCCTTGGTTCGCCATGGACTGACCCAAGTTGCCGTAAGTGGTATTCTGCATAGATTGAGGCATATGCTGATTCATCTTACCTTGCATATATTTACCCGCTTGATTGCCCATCTCTTGTGCAAATGGCTGAAAAGCAGGGGACATACTAGAGCCAATCTGCCCCCCGAACTGTTGACCCATGGCATTACCCATTTGGCCCATTGGCACATCGCCAAATTGATTAGGATTTTGTTGAACACCCTTATTTTTACCAAAACCCCCAAACTTGTGTTGACCCATGCCGGCCCCCATACTTTGACCTAATGCCCCACCCATGGCACCCCCCATTGGACCACCATAAGCCGTTCCAAGGGCTTGACCAGCCATCGGTGCTAATTGACCCGCCACGTCCATACCCATGTTGGCTACCCCTTTCCCAAATCGCTTCAACCCTCTCATAAAACTCATATCGTGACTCCTTCAATTGTTTGACATTGCAAAAAAAACTGCATCTGCCCAAGAATTCCACTCTGTAAATAAAGCGGTTCCCGGTGCATCTGCTTCCTCAAAACTATTCTCCTGAACCAATAAATCCCCCCACGAAATCCAATCTTCTTCCGAATACAAAATCGGTATGTTATCGAGAGGAAAATCAATGACGAGTGATGCCGACCAATCCGTCAAACTAATAAAAGTAGGAATAATCATTGACGCGCATCCCCCACTCTGAAGACATTTAAATTCAATCCAAATTCGTAATACCCACCCACCACATTGCTCTCAAACTTAATCAACATCTGACGATACTGTTCTCGAATATCTATCTTGGTAGTGGCTAAAATAGGGGGAATTACCGCGGAATTATTGGCCAACATAGGGTAAGTTCCACCCACCGTTAGAGGACTATTGGCATATTGACGACCCATAACAGTCAGCGTCATATCCCCTCGCTGAATCAAATCAGGCTCATAACGATAATATTCAGACCATCTATCCATCCCTGAGAACTCGCCAGTAGGACCATAAGCCGGAAGAGCAACCACACTCGTTTGAATATAAGAATCAATGGGAGAAGTAGAGTTATCAATGAACACTTCGTCGTAACCAACTTCATGCTCCCAAACGCTATAACCACCCGCTTTGTTAATCGTATCCCCTAGCCATAAAGGATATTGATAAACCTGATTGTAAATGCCACAAGAACGGTCCAGCATCGTGGGATACCACGTGTTTTCTCGCACGTTGTAAACCACCGCTGCATTGCATTCAATACTGTCCCCAAACGGAAAGAACCACCAAATTTCCCCGAAACGAGGCACCTTAGTCGCCCATACCTTCTGCCGCCAAGTAAAATTCAAATTATCAAAAAACCAATTAAGCACCATATCGTTAGGCACTTCTTTAACAGTTCCGTTATAAACGCAGAATCTATCGATAGCGACCCAGAAATAGAGACCGTCATATTCGATGACAGAACTCGAAGAAAGAATAGAGGTCTCATCCGAAATCGTATCAAAGGTGAAATCATTAGGTGGTCCAGTAAAGGTGCATCGAATGAGATTATTCAATGTCCAGAACAAACCGGCAGGAGAAGAATTACCACCTCTGACCGCAATTCCAGCCACGACCTTCTCAGCACTGACTCGCGCGTCCCCTTGAATCGTCAGAGGGTCATTAGGTGCGCTCCATTGCACATGCCCGGCATTCCCAAATAGAAAGAGATAAGGATGTAGGACTACAATGCCACCAGAAACTGCGTGACCAGTGGAAATAAGACGGGTTGTCGCTAATGAATCTCCATAGAACACATCGCGCTCTACCGTACTATCAATGGCATCTAAATTAGGGGCTGCAAAGGCAATTAGAATAGAACCGTCATCAGTCGTTGAAAACATGCTGTCAAATTGCCAGTCATTGTTCACATTAACCGCTAAGGTTAAAGGCGTTCTATCAATCGTTCCCAAAGAAGTAATGACCGTTCCATCTTGGTCAATCGTCAAATATTCCAAACTGAATGGATAAGTGGAATTATTCTGTGCCACATACACATTAAAATAAGGGGAATTAGGCACTAATATTGTGCCACGTGGAACATTCGTAATATTGGTAGCCAATTCTTTATAGCCCCCCATCTTTCTGGGGAGACCTCGTTGAAATCTGCAATGCTGGCTATCTGTCCAGAATCTGCTAGCCAATAGGGTGCCATCCTTCTGTACGCCAGGACGAGACATGAATGGAGACATCTTTTCAACATAGAGCGGATTAGGGGTTGGCATTAGTCAGACTCCCTATTGCTCGCTCTGTCGGTATAGCGACCCGTATCTTGAGCTTTCATTCGGGAAATCGCTTCATCGTAATACTGCTTCCAAGTCGGTATGCGCTCATCATCTTTGAGATAGGGCGTTGACTCTAGGAGCGTTCCATAAAGCAACGCAGTTGGAGCATAATTAGTCAACCAATTAGTTTGATTCGCAACACTAAGAGGTGAAACTAATTCTATGTAAGCAATCTCATAGGGATACGCTTGGTCTGGTGTTGGGGATACTAACCAATTGTAATAACCATAATCTGCATAATATTCAGGGGGTGCTAAAACAGTTCTATCGGGCGCGTAAAGATTACAAAAATCATAGTCACGCAAATAGAGCTGATTGCTGGTATTAAAGCCTGCGCCTGAGCCGTAACGCCAAGAAAGGGTGCGTTTCCAGCGAGCAGGTTTAGCAATAATCATGCCATTAGGAACTAAGAAAACATCGGTGACGTATTGCACTAAACCTAGATGATTATCGAGATTTTCTGAAATTCTATATTCTGCATTAGAAATGAAATTAGGAATATTATTGAGCGTAGACACATCCGTACGCTCTAAATACGCTTGAACTTCAGCTACTAACGAGTTATAGGTCATTGTCATTTAAGCGTAAATCCCTATTAGATAGACTTCAACAAATACCTGTGTTGAGGTTCCTGTTCTCGCAACCGAAACACTTGTTGTAAAGAAGCTGGGCGATCCAACAGGAAAGGAGGGGATTGGAGTAGCTAATACTAATGGTGTAACACCGCCGTTCGATGTATGATTAAGCACTGTGCCAGCTACAATCTCATTGGGGGTTACAGCGAATCCAATTTCAATGGTTGGCCCCACCGTGACTGTGCCTCCATTCCACGACAATTTTGCAAACGCAAATAAAGGAATAAAACTAACACCACCAGTCTGGATATATCCAATAACAGCAGTGCTGCTCGTGCTTGTTCCGTCCAAACCAGAAGATGCACTAAAAACACCTGTTATTCCTGGATTCGGTGTTTGTAGGACGACGAGTCCGTTGTTAGCCATTGAGTTTAAAATTTGCATGTTTAACTCCTATAAAACGTAATAACAGCCCTGATTTGCAGACCCAATAATCATTACACCACCAAAAGGATTCACGATATTAAAAGACAACGCGCCAGCATTTATATCTCCAAATAGTGTTCCACCACTGACTGTCGTAATCGTGATGGCATCACGATTACTAATATTTCCCTGATAATCAAAGATGATATAAACACGCCCATCGACAGGCGCATCGGGTAATTGAACAACTGCTGTGCCAAGCGGTGTACCAGAATTTCCCGCTGCAATAATGTAATCAGTGTCTACCGCAACATAAGGAGTCCCAGGATTAATGATTTGATAATTAATCGGAAAAATTCCTGAAAATGGTAAATAAGACATTTATTTATCCTTAGAAGAAAATAAAATAATTAGTGCCATCAAAAAATAAAGAAACTGAACTCCACGCTGTTTCCATCGTATAAGTCGTTTGCCCGTCAATAGTTGCGCCATTTAATGTGCTAATGGCTATATTATTCGTTGGAGAACAAGTTCCGTTATAATCTTTAATCACAAAAACTTGCGCAACTCCTGGTAATGGACCACTAACACTATCTGGTAATGTAATAATCCAATTAGTTACCGTAATCAGCGCAACAATATTATCCGTTAATAAAACTGTATAATTATTCGGCGCATGAATATGAGTACCCGGAACCGTTAAAGGCACGCCTATTCCTGTATATGCCACATTAATTCCCCTTAAATAATAAAGTAATTTGTTCCATCGCTGTACAATGTTAAAGATGCGTAATTGGTATTTATAACCGCCGTTGATAATCCATCTATTAAAACACCAGCTCCACTAATAGTAATGTTATTGGCTGCGGCATTTCCGGTTTCATCCTTAATAACGATATATCTACCATTGACAGGCGTTCCTAATAGAACACTGACAGCGCCACCAGAAGAATCAACCGCTATTAAATAATCTGTAGTCTGCATCGTATAAGGAGAAGCAGCGAAATTAATTGCATTTCTATGAAGGAATTGAGCACCTCCAACCGTTAATGAAGTCAAAGTACCTAACGTGGTAATGCTGGTTTGGCCCACATACGATGCGCTGATATCAATGGCAGGCGTTGTTCCTCCTGTCGAAGTGATTCTATTGGTTGTTCCAGTAACACTTGTAACGCCACCGCCTCCGCCAGAAACACCTGCTTCTCCAGTGGTATAATAGTTAGTGCCATCTGATGTAAAAGTTAATGAACCATAATTGGTATTAATAACGGCTGTTGACGCCCCATCAATTAATCCAGAGGCAGCTTCAACGGTAATATGGTTAGTTGCAGCAGCTCCAGACGCATCTTTGACGGTAAACATTTGTCCTCTTGCTCTAACAAGCGGCGCAGGCAATGTAATGGTTCGTGCGACAGAAGTGTTGCTGACATTAATAACTCCATCTGCTGCCCCTGCTGCATAATCAGCAGCAACCGAAACGAATGGAGAAGATAAGCCAGAGTTTCCAGTGCTAATCGCAGAGGTATAATAATTACTGCCATCACTGTAAAGAGTGACTGAACTATAAGGCTCAGTGAGGGTATAAGTGACTATCCCATCAATTAGGTCTGTTCCATAATTAGTAATAGCAATCGCCTCTGTTCCTGTGCCAGCACTCCCCGTCGCATCCTTAATAACCCAGGACTGACCCGCCGTTGCACTTGTTAAAGTCGGTAATACCACCAGATATCCATACGACACACCAGCCGAAAAAGTGGGTAATTGCAATATGTAATCCGTTAATAATAAATTAGTCGTTGCAGGAGCAGATGGCGCAATCCTAATGTTCAGGACGCTAGGGCCTGACGCTGTCAAATAAGAAGTCCAAGCGCCAGCTTGATAAAAACTCATTTCCGCTAACGTGGAATCATATACCTGCATCCCATTAACAGCTGTTAAAGCATTCTTCTGAGTCGTACTCATTCTGGCATTTAAGAATGCTTGGTCTGTTGCTTGAATTTCAAACGCAGTTGATGTATTTGGCGTGGTAGGGGGTAAAGCAGTCGAAATCGTAATACAACCATGCGTATTATCTGTTTTAAATACCGTTGCAACTCTAATACCCGTAGACCAATCGCTAATACCAATTGCACAATCTCCTAATCCAAAAGTAGGAGAAGGGGCTAAACTAGTAAATTCAATAATTTGTAATGAGGTTAATTCATTCACAGTGACTAAAGAAGAATTTATCCCAACAGTTGCGGGAACTTTAGAAATATTGACACCACTATCCCCAATATTTAAACCAGTCGTATCCGTGAAAAATGGAATGTTAAATTGACCCACTGGCGGCGTTCCACTAAAGGTCACATTTCCAATACCTCCTGCCGGAATATCAATCCAAGAACCTAATTCTCTAAATTGAAATCCTGCACCTACACCGTCCGTAATATAAACAACAGTGCCATCCAACCAAAAACCATTCTGAAGGGTTTGTTGCGCAGCCGTCATTCGTGGAACAATAAGACCACCCGTTATCGATTGAATTTCTAATGCAATAGCAGCAGGAGAACCACCTATTCTGGTTAATTGTCCTAATCCATCTGGACTGGATGATTTACCACCGACTATTTGAACATTATCTGCAATTAGAATAGGAGTCGTTAAACCACCAAAATTTCCGTCGCTATTAGGTGAACTCATTATATGTCCTCATTTAAAGTGAAACCCACGCTGGAATAGCGCCTTGAAACGCCTCTACCGCATTGGTTGTGGTGTTATATCGAATCATTCCAGGCGTCCCAACTGGCCTTTGGCTTGTTGTTCCGCTGGGAAGCATCACGGCAGCAGTGCCGGTAAAAATAGGATTAGCCTGGCAAACATTGTTAATATCAACAGCCGCCGCTAGAAGCGGTACGCCATCGAGTAAGAAAAACTGCGTTCCAGAACGCGTAAATCCCACAGAATTCAATCCAATTGTCATTGGCGATGCATTGCCAAATCCATCTTGCACTTGCCCTGGAACAATGTTTAATCCAGACCCTGGAGAATTAGGGGGCGGTGGTGTTGTCGTTAAGATGTCACCATAAGTACCTGATGGGGGAAAATTTGTTAATTGCGTCATGAGTTACCCACTCCAAAAAATGCTTTTGTTAATGCGTCATATCGCTGTGGTTCGGGCAAACAAATAACCCCGTCTGAAACACCTTCCCAACTTGCCCAGCTGAATACATCTATTTCACTCCAAGGCACACTATTACCAATCGCCCATGTCACAATCGTTGGCTGTTTAGGACGCGGATTAATAATAGGAACAGGGTCCGGAGGCAACATCGGTGGGCGTAATTGCTCATTAGGCACATCGGCAAAAGGACGGCCTACATAAAATCCTGTCCAAACAAGGGCATTCCCGCGCCATTCCATTTGCTTAACCAAATCACTTCGATTAAAGATAGAACCCGTGTAATCGCATCGACCTAACGATTCAGGGTCTTTGGAATCAATCTGGACATGTTTACCCTTCGGTCTATAACTCATCTAAACCATCCCCCTACCATGTCTGGATAGATTCTGGTTGGAACATTCTCCGTATCTGTCTTAGCGGCTCTATCAAATTCTTCATCTGCATACGCTTTTAAAGTTGCAATCACATCAGATGGTATGTTGTATTTAAATCTCAATTTCACCGCTAAACGATGTGCCAATCCCGCAACCGCAGGTTCTAAGAAACGTGCTGGAATTTCAGCGTTATTCTGAAGTTGTCCAATATCTTGAATCGCATCCTTAGTCGTATATAAAACGGCGTTATATTGCGGACTAGGTGTTAACCATAAGGTTAAAGTGGGTGTGGTTAATCTATTAAAGTAATAAGAGGTAGGACGACCCATGGAATTCTTATTAGGCTGATTATCGTATTCAACGGCACTTAAGGGTGTGATACGGGTATCATAAAGCGCATTATTGAAGTATAACTCTTGTAAATTTAAATCAGCGCCATTGGTCTCTATTACCCGAAAATAGGTGCCTAAAGTTGGAGAAGTAATCACAAACCAATTCAAAATACCGGCTTGATAAGATTGTGTAGGAACAGAATAAACCGTTGTCCACGCCGTTCCATTAAAGGAATATTGGAAATTTAACGTGTAATTAGCAGTCGTTTGAGATTGAATACCTACCATCTGAATCGCATACTGGGCACCTTGCCAGTTATAGCCAATAAATCCATTGGTTCCTGCATCACAAAAAGTAGCAGGATTGTTATCAAAGGCATTCTGCGCATTGCCAGCACTAGAAATAGCAATTCCGCCCAATAAACGATTAGAAGTGCGTAATTCAGCCCACAATAAATCTTGCACTTGAATGGGTAACGTATAAGTGTTTTGACCTGCATATATGCCTAAAACACGTCTTTGAGTTGTCCAAAGATTCCAACCTCGGTTATACCAAGAGGAAAACATTAAATTAATCGAACGTTGAGCAGTTTGAATTAATTGAGCTGGCATGGGGTCTGGAATAGTCATAACACGCTCGTAAGCGTCGGTTATGAGTTCGACACTCTTAGGAGAGAGAAAGTTATAAGTTCCTGACGTGGCCATCTACGCTCCTTAGCCATGGTTCTTCGATAAACCTTTTAAGGTTTTCGCTAAATTCGCACGCTTACGCAGTAAAGGATTCTTAGAATGAGTTGCTTTTTCTAGCGCCTTAGCAGGTATTTTTTTATCAGTAGCAACCCCCATTTCTTTATGAAGCGCCCCTTTTTTCATTTTCATATTCTGAATCCACTTTCCACCTTCAGCCATCTTTTTAGCGCGACCCATTAGATTCCTCCTTGTATGAAGTAAACTTGTAAAGAACCTGATTCATCAATGGTATTTGGGTCTTCACCGCCGCTCTGATTCGCAATTAAAATTGTGTAATATCTAAGCGGTAATGTCGTCACAGATGCCATACTATCGACAGCTAGATTAGTCATACTAGAAGAAGCTGTTGCATCAAATAGGTATAATTGATTAGGTGTTGGTAGGGTTGCTGGTGGATTAACGGGTGGACTAACACCAAAATAAGCTGCCGGATTCGCAACCGCTAAATTTGAAACATTTTGCAATGTTCCACCAAAGCTGTAATTAATGGTGCCACCAACAATAACTTGAACGGCTAACGCTGAAATTGACTCTTTAAAATCATAATTAACGAATTGCAGCATCCCATAAAAACCTAAACCAATACTAAAATTAGTAGGGGTTCCTCCAGACACGATAACTTGCGTTACAGAATCAAAAATTTGAGTCGTCTGAACCATACTATTATTAGGTAAATTTCCTGAAGTAATAGTTTGGTCTTGGACAACATTCCCTAAATAAGTACCAATAATGGTCAAAGTAATCCCAGATGAAGTTAAGTCATCATTAGAAGAAAAACTAACCGTTCTAATCATATCCTTGAAAGTCGCTACATAAGGACCTAATTGGGTTAGATAATTTGAATAAGTGCCATCAATAACAAGGCTTGCCGTCTGATTGGAATTACTGGGACCGCCCTTACCAAGACTAAAATTGGTAACCGTCATATCAACCGAAACATTAGTCACAGTTGTAAACAACAAATTGGTATAAACCGTATTGTTATTAACACCAGTCACAAAATCAGTCTGAGGCAACCCTAAATAAAATCCACTAATTGTAAAAGTAGCGCCTGAAATATTATCAGTTGATAGAACACTCACATTACTAGCAAGGACGGTTTTATCACCCAAATTGGCAGCAGTTGGAACTGTTGGCGTATTAGACAGCGTACCATTAATTAGTATATTTCCAGCAGAAGCAGAAGCAGTTGTCGAAACAACTGCCTCGTCATCTTCCCCAAATGAGGAAGTTGTTAAAGTAACCGCATTTGCTACAACCTGCTGTGCCGGCCAATTAATGTTACGCTGCGCAACTGCCATTGCTATTTAGCTCCCTCTTTAGCAGAAGTAACCGCAGAAATAACAGGCTCAACAACAGCAGGAACTGCCTTAGCCGCAGCCAATGCGATATTAAATGCTTGTAATGCACCATTGTGAACATTAATAGCTGCTTGAGTCATTTCATGCTCAGATTTCAATTGCTTTCTAGCCTTCTCAATTTGACTCAATTTTGACGTATGTTGTTGCAAGTCAGCAGTGGTTTTAGCAATGCTATCTTCGATACTCTTAACTACTTCACTCATTTTTCTCGCTCCTATTTAAAAAAACCTTAAACTACCGGCACTATGGTGTATTCGACTACATAATTAACGGTACTGGTTCCACCCGCCGTAAAGTTGGCAGTATCATTACTCAAATAAACCCCAACTCCATTTGTAACAGTAGAATTTAATGCTACCGAAGCACCATATAGACCAGCAGCAGTAGAAACAGTGTTATTAGTCGCTTGAAAAACAGCGGCCACAATATGAGGGCTGCTGCACACATTAGTAGCGTTATAAGCACCAGCACCATATTGAAGAACAACATTTCCGCCACCTGCAAAAGCAGCTGTATTAAAGTCGTAATTCAAAATAATCCTTTGAACAACCGCCATAAATCCAGAAGCTGGCGCAGGAACAATGTTAACCGCAGCAGTGTTGGTTGTTAAAAAATTAGCAGTACTGATGGTTCCAGATAAGGACTGAATCCCGCTGGTATTCGCAAATCCTAATGTCAACGCGGCTGTACCACCGCCAGAAACAATCGTTAAAGCTTGTCCATTTGCGGAACCAACAGCAGTCGCTGGCAACGTTAAAACATAAGATGCAGTCACGTTGGCTGGCGCTGCAATGCTGGCGCTCAATACGCCATTCGTTGACCCTTCAAGCAGTGATAATTTTCCTGGAAGAGTGATATCTGAGCTTTTAACAGCAAGAGCACCCGCTCCTTTAGTCACACAAGTAATAGAAACATCTGCATCAGCAGTGCCTAATGCAGTGATAGAAGGTGAAGAACCAGTAGCGACACCGGTTACTTGCAACCAATTGTTGGTTACACCAGCCCCAGTGACCGAGAACTGATTTCCACCAGCCGCCGCAAATCCAATGGTATTAGCGGCTGCATGCCATAAACCCGTATCAGTATCAGTTAAAAACCCGATTCCTGGCGTTCCAACTGCTCCAACAGGAACATTGACGGACGCAGCATTAACTTGGAAATTAAGAACGCCATTAGCAGCAAAACCTAACTGCTCAGCACCAACTCGGTAAATACCAGTATTAGTATCCGCAGCAAAGCTATAAGCAGGTGTTGCAACAGCACCATTCACATTCAATACTTGACCAATCCCTCTAGGAACTAGGCTAATAGAAGCGTTGGTATCTGTAGAAGTCGCAGTCAAAGTGGCAATCGAAGGAGTTGCAGTTGTCGTTGCAGCAGCACCAGCGGCAGTCAAATAAGTCGCAGATGTCGCAATCGTTCCTGCAACCGAGAAGTTAGTCCCACCATTCGCACCAAAACCAACTGTATTAGCGCCAATTCGATACATACCAGTATCAGTTTCACTTAAGAAAGTAATAGCGGGTAATGCAGCCGTTCCATCAGGAAACTGAACCGCAGTCGATAAAACTTTGAGTCCCGCAGCTCCACCAACCGCAACATCAACAGATGCCCCAGCAGCTGAAAAAATACCCGTATTGGTATGTGCAGTAAATGTATAGCTGGGTAGAGAAAGAGTGCCTAATGCATTTTGAATGGTTGTGACATTCGCGATTCCACCAGCAGACATAGTAACAGTCGCTGCTTGAATAATCGCACCACCACCACCGCTTTGAGCAGTTCCAACATAAGTCGCTACTTGATTGGCAGTTCCAGTGGTACCACAAATGACTAATTCATTTGCTAAAACATTGAATCCACCTAAATTACCCATACTGGTCTGATCAATTAATAATCCATCAGTACCGTTATAATAGGCTAAGGTGCCATTAATAACGCTATTAACGCCCGTCACATTTCCAGTACCACCACCACTTGGCAAAATAACAGCAGCACCATTTTGATAGAATACGAAATTTTCATCATCACTATTGTAATAAATCATCCCATTAATTACGTTACCTGGGTCTGGAACAGCGCCGACTTGAGGACGTGGCACAACAGGGGTAATCAATGCTGCATATTGCGCATCAGTCAATCGTGGTACCAACAATAATCCAGTGGTTGATTGAACTTCTAATGCAGCAGAAACAGGTAATTGTGTGGTCTGATTGATAGTTAATGTAGGAACAGAATCAGGACTAGTAGCTTGTGCGCCCGTAATTCCAGTGAATTTTGTTAAATCTGCTACCAACAAAGAGGTAGGCAAGAATGGAGTCGAAGTTTGATTAAGTGCCATAAAAAAGCCTTCCTTTCATGATATTCCAACAATCAGCCGGTTACAAAATGTAACCGGCTGTATTTTTGCCATTAAGTACCAGCAGCTACACCACCGCCAAATCCACCGCGGGCATTACTGACCCCGAAGGAATAACGTTCGACTGCTTTTGCCATTAAATTATCAGTAGAAAAATCTGTATAGACATCCACTTCGATAGGTTCACGGACATAATGTTTAAACGCATCAGGTGCATCAGTTAAGATGAACCAAGCATTAGGATTCGTTAAGAACTGATTAGTTCTGAAACCTTCAGGAATAGATGACATGTTGTACATTGCACTGATGTCATTATTTGGAGTTCCAGTTCTGAACGAGCTTCCTAACAAGCGGTCAGCAGTGAACTGCAATTGCGGTGGCACAATCAATTTCTTAGGTTGTGTCATGCAAATTAGACCTGCTTGGTCTCTGAATTGTTGGATAATCGGAATAGCCGCTTCAATCGCTGCTTCATTTAAGTCAACAATTGTCGAGAAACCATTCGCGAACACACCACCATCAATAGGATGATTCAAGTTAAATAAAGACTTGCCATCGCCAATTGGATAAGCGTTGTTAAATCCATTATTTAGAACCGAAGCGCCTAAGATTTCCTTCGTTTGAAGCATAGATTTCTTCAAACTTCTGGACATCAATGGGAAACGTGTCTTATAAAGATTATCTTTTATCGCCTGTCTAGTTATGTGAAACTGAAGAGCTAGGTATTTATGCACATAGCTCGTGACAATCCGTTGACCCATAGTATCGGTCGCAGTTTGTGCGCCTTCTGGTCGGATTTGAGCCAACCCTAAGAACTTCATTTCCACTTCAATTTCAACAGCCTTATCAGAATCATGAGTCGTAAAGATTTCCGACCACTGACTAGGATAACTTGGGTAATCTCCGTAAACGGCCTTTAAGCCCGGTCGCAAGAGATTGGCGATTGCCGTAGTGTTAATTGCCATTGTTTATCTCCTTATGTTGGGTTAACGGTACCGAGGCTCTTATAGGTATCTGCGTTAAACACGCCGACAACGTTCACATAAGGGTTACCCTGTACTTGTAATGGGTTAATGGATGGCTCTAAACGAATTACTTTGAAAGCCGCTGTATTGCTGGTTGAAGTTAAATCTAAGAACGCACCAGATTGACCGGTTAATGTGCTACCTGTTCCGATAGTGATGGCATAGTTCTTACCAACATTAGCTTGGGTAAAGGTAGTTGTGTTACCGGCGTGTCCACATTGAATACTGTATTCAACAGTGGGGTCATCAACCACAAAGCAATTTACAACAGCCGCATTTAAAGTGGCTTGATTCGCTGGCCAGAAAGGAGAGAAAACAAAGTTTCCAGCTGCATTAGGAACAGCGATACTGAATTCACACCCAAAGAATACACCTAAATACAATGCACTAGCATTCGCATCAGGTGAAACATGGATATATCCATCAGCACCTAAGAATACGGGGTCACCAGTGAAAATGTTTTGTGCGTAACCAGAAGGAATTTGATAAACGTTTTGTTGGCAATTCCACGTACCACCGGTTAAAGAAACACGGGGTTGGAGGCCAAACGGGGCGTCGGTACCATATGACATAATAATTGTCTCCGCAAATATGTTTATATTTCCGTAAATAATTACGAGGCATATGCCGTACCGAATTGAAAGCTACGGTCCCGCTTATTTTGCACGCTCGAAGCGATTTGGTTTCCCAATGATTATCAGGATAATAATTTCGCTTCAAGCATACAATACACTTATTGTTTGAATAGCTTCGACACTATTCACCAAACGCGATTCCTTTAGAAGTCATTGTATCGTTGTGCATAAAATGACCTGGAATTCCTTTATCTCCCAAATAGTTATCAGCGGCTGGGATTGAAGTCACAACATTATAGTTATGCTTATTCAATTTCTCCATTTCCTTGACACCTAAATACTTAGGACGCTCATAAAGAACAAGTCCTGCTCTAAAGTAATATCCATAACGAGAATCGTGTTTGCCAATATGGTCATTAGAAGCTAGCTCTGGATGACGACCGGCTGGAACCGCTGTCCAACAAGCGCCTTCGCCCTTAGCTACATTCCCGTCATCAGGAACACCATGAGTCGCGGTTCGAAGCCAACGATATTCCATTCCGTCTGGGATAAGCGATTCATCTACCCAGAGGTCGTGTTTGAATTCGACTCTATCCAATGCTTTTTCATATTGAGCATAACGTTCTGACATACTATGTTCTTCAGCTCGTGTTTGTCTTGGTTCGCGTATTGTCTTTGACATGATTATCTCCCCCAGGATGCACGACCATTAGTAATGTCGTCGTGATATTCTTTACGATATGCTTTAGCCTCTTCCGGATTAACCTTCCAATGCTTCATCATTTCCTGATGTTCTGCTGGAAGTTCTTTAGGCTGCCTTTGATTATTCATATATCCGCTATTACTACGGACACCACCCACGGGTGTTCTGCTCGCTTTCATCGGTAATGCTCTCCTTTGTGGTGTTCCTGTTATTTCCCGAACATGGGCGTTAATTGCTTGAAAATATTCAGCGCGTCCAATCTTATTCGCTTGACCATTCTGATAAAGATAATTATCTAATTGGTCTGAATAGGTCATAACTCGTTCAGCTAATTCAGGGTTATGGTCTGGATTATTCTCATCCAACCAAGGATTACTATCTAACCACATCTGAGATTCAGGAGTTACAACAGGTGCCTGCTCATAGGGTTGCTGATATTGCTGTTGCTGCATTTGTTGCTGAACAGTTGGTTGCTGATAGTGTTGTTGTTGCTGAATCTCGGCTTGTTGTTTTTTATTCCAATTATCTTCTGCTTCCCAAGCCTTCACTTGCTGCATTTCAGAGCTAACTTCAGCTATTTTAGCTTGCGCATCTGTTTGAGCATCAATATCACCCGATTCATAGGCCTGTTTAAAGGCTTGTTTAGCCTGTTGCAGACGAAGTTCTGTTGCGCTCGTATACTGAGCCAATGCCGCTTTGGTAGAAGCCTCAGTTTTAGTATGTAAACGAATCATTTCTTGCTGAAGCTGCTCATTTTCTTGCCGCATTCTTTCAGCAATCTCTAATGCTTGGAACTTTTCACGCGTAATTTGATTAATGCGCGTCTGTGCAGAGATTTTAGGCCGTTTGGGGGCTGGTTGCGGGCTTTCCTGCTCGCTTTCCTCGCCTTCTGGCTCCTGGTCTGGCTCAGATTCGTCTTGGGACGTAGAATCCTCTACTGCTTCCGGTTCATCTGGAAATTGATTTTCATTTTCTTCCATTTTATAGCTCCTATTGAATAATATAAGAAGGGTCTTTTAGTGGGCTCATACAATGCACATCTTCTATAATTTTGACATTAATCCCTAAGTAATTCATAACCGCTCCACCAGCATATCGAGGAAATAAAATAAAATCTCCTACTCGACAACGTGCGCCACTCGGAAATCGTTCTTTATCTCGATAGCATTCAGGGCCTTGAGCAATTACCCAGCCAACAGTAGTGGTGTATTTATCATTCGCACTAACACTTGCTGGAATAATAAGATTAACGTCCTTACCATCTTTATCTTTGATAACTATTTTCTCTTCATATCGGTCACACATTTTGATAATCATGTTGTAACCAGAACAAGGGGGTAATTCGAACTTTTCTGCTTTTTGATGACTTGTAACGGTTACTTCCCGACCGTCTGTATCAATATATTTCTTATTCCAATATTCATCTTCTAATATTTTAAAGACGGCTTCTTTTGAACTTTCAATTTCATCATCTTTAATGTAACTCGTCATGCTAGATACTATTTCGCTCATCTTCGCTCCTTTCGGCAACTGCCGCTAATCTTTTACTGTTAAACATTCTTTTATAAAGCTCTATGGCCTTTTGTTCACACTTTTCAAGTCCTCTGATTTCACCTCTTAAATCTTTGACATCATCCCATCCAGAAATAGGCCCTTTACAGAGCCTATTTTCAAGTGCGTTCTTTTCTTGTCTGATTTCTAGAAGGAATGTCTCGCAAAATTTAATTATCATTTCATTCTGACACTACCTTTCTTATTAATGGGTTTTCCAGCAGCTGTCATTTCTTTATGACGAATCTTTCCAGAACCGCCCATGGCCATCTTCATAGCACCACCACCGCATTCCTTTTTAACCTTTCCGCCTTTCTTCATGGGCGCTTGCTGTTCAGTATTCATCGGTGTTTGTTGAGCAGGCCGTGCCATTTCCATTGGACGTTTCATCATCCCATGCATTCCGCGTGCGGCCATCATTCCTGGCATACCACCCATTGCCATTTTAACTTTTCCACCTTTTTTCATCGTTTCCGGGTCACCAAATTTATCTGCGAATCTAACGCCGCCACCTTTTTTCATCGGAACTTCGCCCATTGCTTTGGAAGCGCTTTCGAATGGACTTTTAGGAGCTGGCAAAGCACCACCAGTAGCGAATTTCACTGCACCCCCTTTCTTGTAGTAACGCATCTTGGTCTTTTCAGGAGAGGAGAAACTAGAAGGGGCAGCTTTTCTAACACCTGATAGCTTCATTTCTTCATCCATAATGTTTTTAGCACGACTTCTCATTAAGTCTTTACCGGGATATCCAGCTTCATATTTGATTGGCATTTCATCTGCATTCATTTCGAGTTTCCTTTTTGGGTTGTTTCAACTTGGCTACGCCACCTTTTTTAAAGTTGCTCAATCCATGTGGATTAAAAGAGGTTGGTTTATGAACGACGGTATTACCAGCGTGAAATAAACCGCCCATAGAAATGGGGGCAACGCCTGTTGTATGACGAGTCACATTCTGAAGTTTTTGAGTCTTATTTGAATTAGGATTTAAATAGGCAGAAGCTTTTTGAAATAATCCTTTCCCCACATTTAAAGGGGACATTCCGGGATTGTAACCAACGACTGCGCTATTTTCTGGCCTTAATCGCCGACCTGTCTGTTCAGCCATCGTACCGCCTAGAGAATGACCGACGTTAGTAATATTATTGCCGTATTTTTCTTGCGCACTCCTGGCTATATTTTCAGCATTCCTAACTCGTTTTGAAGTATTTCTATTCAATAGTCCAGTGGTGATTAGAAAATCATTCTTCAAATCATTTCTATCTTTAGGATCTGTTCCTTTATGCGAAATATAAGTCTGTTTTGTTTCAGGATTATGATAAGTGCGCGTCTTCTTATTAGATAAAGCCGTATCTAATTGATACCCACCAATATTAGCCTCAGCATTGGGATTATATGCCCCTCGGGATAACTGTAAGCTGATATCAGGCTGGGGCATCTGTGGCGGCACTATAGGCCCTGGCATCACTCCACCCATCGCTTTCTTAATTATTCCCTGAGAACGATTTCTCATAGAATCTTTTTTGCCTTGATAACCAGCCGTACATTTAATCTTGTCTGATTTCATGCTGCATTTCCTCATGGGGTTGTTTCATCTCAGCTATCGCTAAATCAACTTCATTTTTCTCTTGGGCCATCTGTTGTTCTATTTCTAATTTCAGCTTAGCAAGCTCTAATCTCATCTGTTCTTTATAAGCATCTGTTTCGGCTTTCAACTCAGCTATCTCTTTTCGGGTTTGGTCGGACTCTCGACGCTGCTCAATATCCATCATCATCACGGTATTTGCATCAGGAGGCGCATTAGCGGCTTCATGTTGACTCATCTCAGCTTTCTGCTGCTTAGCAACTTCAGCGGCTCTCAACGCAATTTGATTCTGAACATCATGGTCTTGAAGCGCTTGTTCATCCGGCATTTCCATACCCATCGCCATCTGCATCTCAATCAAATACTGCATCGCTAAATGCTCCTGACAATGCGCTTGAGATTGAGGGGTCTGCTGAGGTAAGGAGGTATGCACTTCAATATGGGCTTTATGGTCTTGCCAGATAGCCGCAGCCACTGGCTGACCTTGAATTAAATGCATGTTTTCAGTGACAGGGTCTAATGGGGGCGTTGGTTGCTCTTCAGGCACAAATAAATCATCAATGTCACTGATATTTAAAGTTTCTAACACGCGCCTATAGATAGCCCTCTTGTTAAACAAATCGGGGGCTTCAGCGACTAATCCTTTGATATATTCAGCCCGCATCACGCGCTGCATATTGGTCATAACGGATGGGTCTGAAACCGGTCTTACTGATATTCCCGGATGGAAATCAGCTTTCATAATCACATTTTCAGCACCGCCAGTCGCAAATGGGTAAGGTTCATCGGTAAAGTATTCTGAAAAACAGTCATATAACATCTGGAATTCTTCAGATAAACAACTGTGGAATGACCTTAAAATAGTGGACTGCACAATGCCATTAGACTCTAGGGCTGCTAAAGTCGTCCCAACAGGCGCGTTCTGATTGAGCTCTGAGAGCTGTATCTCAGTAGTGGATGCTAAAGATTGGGTTTGCTCTACAAGCTTCTCACGGAGCATATTAAGCACTTGAGAAGGCTCATCATAAGGCATCGGCATAAAGGCTTGGTTAACCGGCAATCCACCCGTCTCAACATCCCTAAATTCACCCGGTTGTAATGCCTTGTCATTATCCTCAATTCGCATCCCTTTGACTTTAAGACCGGCTGGATAGTTCTTGAAGATACCCGCATTGATAAGCTGTCTAAGAAGAGAATTTAAAGTGATAGCGTTAGAACCAATCAGATGAGATAGGCCAAGTCCATAAATACCAAAACCAGGTAGGTAATAATAATGAACGAAATACTTGATTTTTTCGTACATCTCATCACCTTCACGCCAGTTTCGGCGAATAGACATCACCTTCTTGGTAGTGGCGCAAACAGTGACAATATAAGGTCTAGGAATCGAATTCTTCTTGTCTTCTTCATCCCCATCATCTTCGGTATTATCTTCTGGGAATGCGAGTGTATCTCCGTCTAAATCTAAATCAATATGACATTCATAAAAATCGAAGAGCGATTTGTTATCAGCCGTATCGGTCTGAATGCCCTCTTGCCGTTTAACGGTCTTCAAAGTGGGTGAATCTTCCCCTTCTTCCGCATTGTCATCATTAATCTTAGGCAACTTTACATCTAAGAAATCACCCGATAATTGCCTTAAGATGATTTCCTTCTTACTCAAATGTAAGATTTGGGTCATTCTAGGGGAATCTAGGAGGCTCACGGTATTATTATCAACAATGAAATCTTGAGGCTTAACAAAACGGGCTATTGGGCGCTTTAGAATGGGGTCTTGGTAAACCTTTCTGAATCCGCATCCAAAAAGAGCTGTATAAAGAATGAGGCGTTCTGAATCTCGGTAATAGGGCTTATCAATATATTTTAAGTAATAATTCATGAAGCTCTTGATGCGCCGAGCCTGGTCTTCTGTCTGCTCGTTCTTGGAACCCTCAATTTCTGTCTCTACAGGCCCCTTAGAAGGAAATAACTCAGCCCTAGCCACAGAGAAGAATCGAACTAAAGCAGTCGCTAGCGTCGAATCATAAGCCATACAGAGGTTTACAAAACCAGAGTTCTTAGGTTCTGTGACATTGAATCCAATTTGTTTGAGAACGGTGTTGTTGGTATTTTCCCAGTCTTGACGAGAAATCCTATCGTCCTGAATCCCTTCCAGTATTTCTGTGGATAACTTTTCTAACTCATCCTGTTCCATGTCTTCAGCAAGATTGGCGTAGAAAGCACCCTCCGGTAAAACATCCATCGGTGCTTGCTCTGGCTCTTCATCTTGAAAGTAAGGTTGCTCTCCCTGCATTTTCAGAATTGAAGGGTCACCTTGAGACATGTCTGGAAACCCAGCTTGATTACCTTGGTCTGGACTGAACGGAAATGGTGTTGACACAATATCCCTTACGTCAAATTATTCAAACATAACTACTATAAAAACTATACAAAAAATATACAATAAGTGTATGATTTTCCTAGTATTTTGGAATAAGTACCGTCTAGTTTTGAATAGATTTGATTAGCTTGGAAGGATTAACAAATGAGTGCTCAAATCATGAATAAAAATTTTCAAATAAGTAACGAAATGAAGAAAGAATTCTGGAATGCACCCCCAGAAGCGCTTTTTGACCGTAAAGCGATTGCCGCTGTTTTAGAATATAAAGTAAGCTGGCTAGAAAGAAATGCATGGGCAAAGAAGAATTCCATTCCCTATTTATCGGGCCCTCGAAAATGTCTTTATCGGAAAATGGATGTTTTGGCATGGATAGAGAAGCACTACAAACATAAGAATGCAACCACAGAGAATTGAAGAACTCCTCGCTCGTAAGCAGGAACGTCTCGACATCTTAATTGAAGAACGGAGTCGCCTCCGAGCAGAGCTATCCCTCCATGAATTTGTGAAACAAGCCTGGAAACAAGTAGAAGGTAAGCGCCCATTCATAGACGGATGGCATATAGGCGCTATCTGCGAGCATCTAGAGGCGGTTACCTATGGTGATATCCGATATCTGCTAATAAACATTCCCCCTGGCTGTTGCAAGAGCACTCTAGTCAGCGTTCTCTGGCCTGTCTGGACTTGGATAGCCAAACCTGAGATTCGATTCATCTGCGCTTCCTATGCGGCCTCTCTTTCTACCAGAGATGCACTTAAAGCTAGAAGGGTCATTCAATCACCCTGGTTCCAACAACGTTGGGGGCACCTCTTTACGCTAACTAAAACATTAGAGGAAAGATATGAGAACGATAAGCGCGGATACCGTATTTCTACTAGCGTGGAAGGAACCGCAACCGGAGAGGGCGGTGATATTCTTATAACGGATGACATCAATAACGTTAAAGATAGTCAATCAGATGCTATCAAAGAGAAGACCTTACGATTCTGGCGACAAGTCTGGCCAACCCGGATGAGAGACGATACCCGTGGGGCTATGGTCAACATCCAACAAAGAATTGATGAGCTAGATGTATCTGGCTTAATACTTCAAGGGGAAGATTCTAGCGATTGGGTGAAATTAATCTTACCTATGGAATTCGAATCTGCTAGGAGAACTAGGACGATTAATCTACCGTCTTGCAGAGTCGGGAGAGCCTGGCAAGACCCCCGAAAAGAAGATGGCGAACTTCTCTGGCCAGAATTTAAAACCGCTGCTGTGGTCTCTAAACTTAAAAAACAACTCCATGATGAGTATGCCATTGCGGGACAATTGCAACAGCGACCCGCACCTGAAGAAGGAGGTATCCTCAAAAAAGCATGGTTCAAATGGTGGAAGAAAACCGTTCCCCCTCAAATTATCCAGGTCATCCAATCTTGGGATACGGCTTTAGAAGATAAGCGTACCAGCGATTATTCAGCTTGTACGACATGGGGGCTTTTCTATGAAGGCAATAATCAGCCTAATATCATTTTGCTCAATATGTGGCGGGGGAGGGTTGAATATCCAGATTTACACGATATGGCCATTAGGTTCTACAAGGACTATCGCGACACGGGAACATCCATCATAAAGCCAGACGGAAAACATATCCCTGACTTAGTATTAGTAGAATCTAAAGTATCCGGTATCTCCCTCAGACAGAACTTGAGACGAGCCGGTATCAATGCCATGGGGTTCGACCCCACTAAGTTTGGCGATAAGATGCAACGGGTCAGACTTGTTACCCATTATATCTCTGGCGGTAGGATCTGGTTCCCCGCTAAGCCCCCCAATTATACGACTTTAAGAAACTTCGCTAATATCACTTTAGATTTATGTGGAATATTCCCGAATGGCGACTCTAGAGACGTTGTGGATACGATGGCGCAGTTATTATTGTATTTATCACAAAATGGCTGGTTAACGCATCCTGACGATGAAACGATGATGGATACGAGCATGAGACCTAAAGATTTACCGAAATGGGGAGAAAATTAGTCAGAAACTCTATATTCTTGATAAAGCTTCTTATGGCCTTCCCGTAGAGGATCTCTGGCAGGGAATGAATAATAATACTCAATACACTTCTTATATCCCCCTTTAAATAATTCCTGTAACGGCTCTCTATGGTCTCCCTTTAAGATATAATGCTGTTGACGACTGTTAAAATCAGCTTTTCTAATAATAGTAGTCTCAGAAGTATCAGTGGCGGGATAATAATTATAAACAATATAAAATCCCTTCCCATCTTCACGCTCTAGAATTTCACAATTAGGAGATAATTTCTTCCAACTGGCGTTCATTGAATCTTCTCTAACGTATAAGCTATCTCACCTTCCTCCCTTACAATGAAAAAAGGAACATGTGTTAGTAAAGGTTTAACCTTAGCCTCTTTCATAAACTTCAATACAAAGACATGATAAAATGTTTCTTCATCATGAGATTCCCTAGGCTGAAAAGTACTATTTGTGTTAACTCGCTTAATGGTAAGTGTCATCTTCTTGAACATCACAAAGTGGTCGACGTGCTTCTCATAAACAATATATTTATCCACATGACCAGATAAATATTTCATGGTCTTCTTAGAAAGATTGTCTAACTTCTTTAACGCCACTTCTTTACGCTTCTTTTCAAGCTCTATCTTTCTTAAATCTCTGTCTGATAACTTAGGTTCTTCAATCTTCTTTTTTGAAACAATTGGCATAGAGGCTCCTTAATTTATCTAAAATAGACTTGGGTTTCTTTTCTTCTAGATTGTATGCAATTCTGATATGTTCAATATACGCTCGTAATTGTTCCTCAGTTGGCGCATAAGAAGGGGGCATAACAGGTTCATCAAATTTCTTTTCATCCATAAAATATTCTCCAAAAAAACATTTGACACTTATTTCTTTTTGAGTATACTATATTTAAATTAAATATTGGAGAAATTTTTAATGGGTTACGTAAAAGAATCATTTGCACAAAAGAATAGTAAATATTCTAATAAACATTTAGTCAAGGTACTTAAACTATTAAATTTAAATCCTGCGGGCTTGTCTCGATTATTGAAGTGCAATCAAGGAAATCTAAGTCAATCATTGCATAATAGGTATGCTGTTTCTTTACGTCTGTCCTTAGAAATAGAAAAGATAACTGAAGGTAAAGTGAAAGCAAGCCAATTGAACCCGGTCGCATGGGCTAAGTATAAAGTGTCAATCAAGAAGAAGAAAAATGAATAAATTGATTTTAAGTGGGCAAGGTGGGAATATGACACCGGTTGTTTATATGCCTATGTGCGATGCTTCTAGAGCATTGTTAAAGATTTGTAAACGAGACCATTTAAATTCACATGAATTGCCTCTTTTAAAGGATTTAGGATTTGATATTGAGATTATCGGTAATCTTAAAGGGGTTGTGAAAGAGCTAAGGGAATTAAGGATGGATTATTTGGCTGAAGAGACAGGAATAGATTTTGTAGGGGAGTCTGTATAATGTGGCTCATTGATTTAATGTTTGGCGCTGTTGTCGTTGGTGGATTTATCTTCTGGTGGCACTTTGTTAGAAGAAACATCTCTTCTACACATAGAGTTGTTGAGACTCATGATTATCAATACCCTTATAAGGTTCAAAAAGTATTAAAAGTATTCGGAAATATAGTCCATAAAGAAGAAGTTAACTCTTATGGGAGAAATTTTGTAGAAGCTTCTAGAGATGCTATTTCTCGGGATGTCTTACTAAAGCAAAGAGAAGCGGCTAAAAATGTTCTTAAAATCTATGAGATTGAAGATTTAGAGCGATTAATATTAATAGAGCAATCTAAACATAAGGATAATCAATAATGTACTTGAGTATTTCAGAGGTCTATCTTCCACATTTAGAATATACAGAAATTGCTATATGTCATGGAGATAATGTTAGCGTGCTAGGCGGCGTAAAAAATGAACGAAATACAAGCTGGATGGTAGAGCAATTACAAAAACTTATAGAGGATGGAAAGTCACTCAGTGAATTATGTGATTACTTTGATGAACATAGTAATTATGAGGAATTAAAATAATGTATCTCATGATTGCACTTTTTATTACTGCAATGCCTATCGCTGCTTGGTATGCGTATAGTCACTTTAAAATAAATAATCCTATTGTCACGCATGCGGCTGCGGGTGCGTGGGCATTTTCAGCAATTATATTCTTCAGTACTTGCATTACTCAAATCTATCCAGGGGAAGTTGGCGTAGTCGTAGACATGATGGGAATGCACTCAGGCGTTGAAGAGAAAGCGTTGCCGGTGGGGATGCATCTATTAATGCCGTGGCAATCTGTTTATCATTTCCCTACTTTCCAACAAAATCATGTATGGGAAGGTGATTCTGGATTCAACTTTCAAACCTCTGAAGGTTTATCGGTTCATGCGGATATTGGTATATCCTATGAGCTAGATGCTGATAAGATACCTGTCTTGTTTCAGAAATATAGACGAGGGATTGAAGAAATAACCGATGTCTTTATTAGAAATAATATTAGAGACGCTATTAACAGAGTATCCTCTAGAATGAAGATTGAAGAACTCTATGGTGAGAAGAAAGAGGAATTCTTTAAATTAGTCCTAGACCATGTAAAAGATGATTTGAGCCCACTTGGATTTAAGATAAATAGTATATTTATTATGGGTCAGTTTAAAGTTCCTGCTATTGTCATGGAAGCATTGAATCGTAAGATTGAAGCTACTCAGAAGGCACAACAGCGAGAGAATGAATTAAGAGAAACAGAAGCCCAAGCCAAGAAAGAGGTCGCTAAAGCACAAGGTGAAGCTAATGCTAAGGTATTAACAGCTAAGGGTAATGGCGATAGTCTTTTAATAGAAGCTAAAGCGAAAGCAGAGGCAAATGCGCTTTTAACGAAATCTTTAAGCAATGAATTAATTAAGTGGGAATCAGTTAACAAATGGGATGGTCAAATGCCAAAGTTTGCTGGTGGTTCTAATGGCGTTATGTTTCAATTACCATTTGATGAGGAGGCGAAGAAATGAGTTTGGGTCACATGTTGAAAGAGATGTTAGAGAAACTAGGAGAAGCGGTTACCGTTTCTGCTTCTGATATTAAACAAATTAGAAAAGATTTTACTCCTGAAGATTTAGAGACCGCTAAATTCTTTCTAGATGATTTTAAAGCTTTGGCACAGAAATATTCATTGCTCGTTAAAGCGGCTAACAGAATGCCGATAGTTGATTTCTTTACTGATGTCATGGTCAATTCAGCAGAATCCATTAGAGAGGCGATGTCCTCTCATAATAATCGTTTTATGTGTAACGCACTCTTTAAAAAGGTTGCTGCCGATACGGGCAATACTATATATTTTCATGAATTTTGTGGAATAGCTGACGAGATGAGAAAACTTTATAACACAATCCATGAGGAACAAGGAATGAATACTATTAATCCAGCTCCTATTGAAGATGAAACAACAGCAGAAGATACGATGAAGTCTCAGAAAGAGAAAGCTGCTGAGTTCCTAGGAATGACTCCTGAAGAAGTAGATGCTGAATTGAAGAGGGCGACACCCAGCGCAGAGGATATTATGACTGAAACAGCAGATGGCGATAAAATAGCATCATGAGCTTTCAGTCATTTAATTCTCCACTAGGCTATCTATTAATGATAGGTGTTCTTTATGGATTAGGTCATTTCCTGGCATTTTCATTAACCTGGTGTTCTAAGATGATTGATAGGTGTTTCCATGTTTGACAAAGTAACGTTTGAAATATCTGGCTCTGAAGAGGAAACTCTCCATAAAGAACGAATATTGCCTGTTATTCAAGCTTATGATAATTATTATAAACTGGAAGAGATAGGAAGCTATTTAAGAAGGTATGATAAGCATTTAGACTTAACCGATGCAGAACAAATATTGCTAGATAAGATTAGAGAAAAAGTTTTTGATATAATAGGAATCTTATATGAATAAAGAGCTATTTGAAATCTATACAGGAGAAAGAGCGCCTGATACTGATACTAAGAACTCCGCTGTAAGATTACAGTAGTTTTATTCTATGTGGGGGCTATACGATGCCCCGTAGCCCGTTGGGGGCGCTATCTTATCAATTTTGTTTATCTCTGTCTTTAGAGAATTCCTCTAAGGCAATAGAATGCAGATAGGATTACATTTTGGTTAATACCTTCGTAAGAGGGCGCTGGTTCAAATCCGGCTACGTCTTATCATTCTTGTCTATTGTCTTAGAGGAGCGCTCTTAGGCTGATATTTATAGGGGCAAGTGTTATTCTATGATATCAGCTTGAATAACCAAGCCTTGGGAGCGCTCCTCTCTTTAGGAGTAAAGGAGGTTATCGTGTTTACAGACGAAAATAGTAAGGACGCTGAACGAGAAGTACTAGAGTTATCATTCCTAGGTAATCCAGATAACCAGAGAGAGCCATTAATGACTAGAGATAACCCAAATATTGTTGGGCATAATCCAACATTCCTTCATCAATTCACAAGATTAGCACCTCAACCACAGTATGCGACCTTAGTTAGGGTTGATATAGAAACCGAATATTATCAACCAGAAGCGCCCGTGTTTAGACCTAGCCAAAAAGAGATAGATGATTTAACGCCTTCATCCCAAAGTTCTCTGGTAGACAGATTGGCAGCTATCACAGAAGTATATGGAGGAAAAGCTATTCCTATATCAGCTTCCGAAGAAGAGCTAAAATTTTCCCCCGTTACCCCTTGGGAAAGTGATGAATTAGAAGACGAAGAAATTTCTAATAGGGAAACTTTTTCTCATAAAGGACCCAGTCTTCAAGAAGATTTAAAGAAAGAGATGTTGTATAATGCAGAAATATTAATTTCTTTTAATTCGCTTTATAGAGAAGCTCATGCAGATTATATATTAGCGAGAGAGCAATATAATAATTCTAAAACCAATAATGATTATATGAAGCTACAGCGTAAAGAGACTGAGATTAATCTAATGAGCAAGCCTATCTTTATGGCTGAGAAGATGCAGAAACTATTAGCTGAAACATTATCGACTCTGGAAAGATATGGACTTGATAGGGGGGTTGATTTGAACAATAACAATGGTAGTAACAATAATAACTTTAGGAATAAGGCATGATTGATTTCTTGGGTGCATTTGGTATGACCTTCTCTTTAGTGTCTGCTTTAATCTATTATTATTTTCTTAAATCACAAACAGATGATTTAAAATCAAAACTATCAGAGCATGCTCATATTCTTAAACGAATAACGAGAGATATGAAGTTTGAACCAGGTGAGTTTATTATGATAGGACCATATGACGAAATCATATTAACTAATCCTCCAGATGGCTTAATCATCGAAGAATTGAAGAATGAAAATAAGAAGCTAAGAGAAATGATATTGGATACCCAGAATATTATAATGCAAAATTCTATAAACAAGAGGAATAAGGCATGATGGATTTCTTTTCAGTATTTAGTCTCTTAATGGCGACATCCTTTACGCTTATGGCTTATTACTTAACGACTAAGGCTTACAAAACATGTGATAAAATCATTTTAGAATTTAATAAAGAGTACATAAGAATAGAGGACGAGAACAACAGGCTCAGACAAATGATAGATGATATGACTTATAACAAGATTGAAGCAGCGCGTACTGTTGAAGATGTAGAGAAAGCATACGGGAAGATAGGAATAAAGAAGGTAAGCGAATGAGCGGTGGTTCTCGTAAAGGCGCAGGAAGGCCGATAGGAACGAATCGATATGGAGAGCCTACTAAAGCTATACGTGTTCCAATAAGTCTTCTACCAGAGATTGAGAAGCGATTAGATAAGATGGCTGAAGCGCATGAAGAATATCTAGATAATCTTGATTTCGCATTAGATAGAAGGAATTGTTTTGTTTATCAGCTAGAGGAGCTTAATGAGCGCGTATCTAACCCCCTCAAAGCATCCTCTAAAGAATCATAAGTACTATAACTCGTCCAATCATCTATGATTCTTTGCCTATCTGATGACACTTCTAAGTTTGGTTTACTTCCTTCTGGCATCTTCTCTTTCACTGTTATAGGACTGAAGCTTTCTAGCTGTAATAGTGTTTCTTCTCTTCTACAAAAACCTTCGCCGATATAAGTTTTCTCAAAGTTATCAGGCAAGAATGCGCAGCTACTAAAGTCTACCGTATCCTTTAAGAATAACTTCATCTCTATTGTGTGCATAAAACCATCATGTGAACCATGCGTCTTAGATATATCGATCATTAAAGCAAACTCTTTATCTAATTTCTTAGAGATAGCTTTCTCTTCATTGATATCAATTCCAATAGAGAGAATACCAGCTCTATAGCGGATATAAACGAACTTACCTAACATATCATGACCTTCCCATTGAGAGGGAAATTTATCACAGGTCTTTCTGAGCTGAGCTATTCGGTATTTCAATTAAGTATCCTCCTCGGACAATACAGCATCTACTTCATCCAATAAAGAATTAGCTATTAATTCCAATTCTTCATCAGAAGCAGTTGATTTTGCTTTTCTAGCAGAATCTTTAAAACGAGAAATAAATTCGTCTCTAGCTATTTTCCTTTCAGCTTTCATGATAGCTTCGTCTAAACATTCTCCACACTTCCAATTAACTCGTTTAAAATAAGGAAACATTTCAACAGAAGAAGTAGTGTAGCCATCACATCCAGTAGTGGAGCACTTTACAATTATGTCGCCTTCCATTTCAATCATCTAATTAAGTATCCTATTCTTGAAGTTCTCATTATACCATTTCATAAACTCAATATGACAATCTTCACAGATAATTGAAATTGGATGGTTTTCTAGGTCTGGAAATATATCTTTAGCTTCTTTAATAGCGACAGCATCTGGCCTAGTTTTCATAAAGACGCCCTTACACTTTTCACAAATGTAAGGTTCATCTATTATCATCCACGATTCATCAATACCGATGACTTCCTGTCGTCCTAGGCTTACCACCTTTAATGATATTAGCCTCTAATGCTTCTATCTTAAAAGCGTTTATCTTATCAATTCTATGTTGAGTAAACATAGTTCCATCGCCCATAGGAATAGGATTTAAATCCTTCTTTGGCTCTCTTGATGGTTCCGGAAGATTACTTAAGAACTTCTGAATATCATCTTTCTCTGGTCTAAATTTATGGAACATATAATCATGCCTCCTATAATCTTGTTTTTTATCCTGCTCATTAATACCCATTCCTTCAAACATCTTTCTAAGCTCTCTAAGAGAGGCTGCCTTATGATTCTTCTCTAGTATATTATTCCTCAAAGAATCTTTCTTGTGTTTCTTTTCTTCATTAATCTTGTTAGCTGTCATACCGTTAAATTGATGGAACATGTCTTTCTCCCGCTCTTATAAAGATATGACTATACATCAATATATTTTATTTATCAAATGTTATTTTCAGGGAGTGCGAGCAGCCCTATTGATACGATAGATGTAATATGCTTAATCATGATACTTCCCATACATTCTTAACCATTCCAGTCTCTATTCTTTCATCATCTTCTTTAATAAGTTTAACGACTTCTTTAAGAGCATCATCATAAGTCTTGTAGTGTCCAGCTAATATAAAAATTTCATAGGATGGATGCTCGGTAAGGAATCTACCAATTCTGAACACTGTCATGTTAGTGCCTGATACGGCATGAGCAGCTAGAGATACCGCTGCTATCTCTTGAATACGATATTTATTCTTCCTTATCTTTGTTACTGTTACCAATTCCTTTCTTCCCCCAATTATAATAACCGTAGATATGCATAGCAAAAGATATTGTACAAAAGAATGCCTGGGAATAGAAGCCTACGTAGATATCTCTAGCACACCAGTATATGACTACAATGGACCAGACAATAAAACAAGTTCTCTTTCCTTTAACATTTAACCATCTAGCCCACTTACCTGATAGAGAGGCGATAGTATCAAAGACTTCCATTAACCAGTTATGTTCAATCATTTTTTATTTTTATCCGGCAACAATTTATTTTCAGGGGAAGCATTGATATCTTTTATGTTTTTTATAATATCGGCCCCCTCTAGGAATTTGATATTAGCCGTTTGATTCAGAAACTTATGGTACTCCATCTCAGCTTTACAAGATGAAATAACTGTTTCATAAAGTTTAGCTGAAACACCAGCTTCATCTATGTCAATTGTCCCTCTCTGTAAATCTTTTATTGTTTTTAATGCGCTCTCTCTTAAATCACTAATATTCTTCATGCTCTAATGCTCCTTTTCTTAATAACCTATGTAACTTTATAACTTCTTTTTTAAAATCTACTAACAAGCCTGGAATATCTGAATTCTTAAGACTAGTTCTACCCTTAATTAATCTCTTAACATATGGAGACAAAAGAAATTCCCTAATCTTTTTGTAATAAACAGCATCCCTTCTCTTAGCGCGTTCAAGATTATTTTCTCTCCATTCCAGGTTATAAGCAAGTCTTTTTTCTTTTCTTCCACTTTTGTTTGAGTGGTACTCTTTTCTTGCTTTCTCTGCTATTTCAGGTAATCTTTTTCGGTATCTATCTGAATTCCTATAAGCCTTGTATCGTGCCAACTCTTTATCTTTATTCAAACGAGTATAAGTAGCCCCTCTAATTCTTTCACATGTTCTACATCTAAAATATTTACCGGACTTGTAAACCTGACTTATATCAAGTTCACCATGAACTTTACAAGTCTTGACTATCTCTGTCATCACATCATCCTTATTTCTGCATTCTCTGGAAATTCTTCACTCTTAGACCAATCTCCCGCTTTAAGAGTCGCTTCAAATAGATGTCGTGTAGCTTTATCATTCCAATACTTTATCTCTTTACCGTTCTCATCTACACCATAACAACCGAATACTATCACGTGCGTAGTCGGGTCTTTATTTTCATCTAAGTTAAGCTTTCCTCTGATACCTGATAGCTGTCTATCTATTCCTATCTTCTGACAGAATGGGCATTTCATCTTTCCGTAAAACTCCCTATCGCCTTTAACAATTTATCCTGTTCTTTCTCATCTCTATTTCTTTTAAAGTATTTATTAATGAATTGCTCTCTTCAGTCAGTGATGGAATGATACAGTTATCAAATTCTATCTGCTTCTTATTAACAAGTCTTCCTAATAAGATACTACTCCCTTCCATAATATAATCACCGAATGAATAATGATTTCTTCTCTCGTTCATTAACTGAGGATTAGCAGCTCTTGATAATGGTAACCATCCATCTTTAGCTGCATTCTCTAGATTCTCTGTAAGCTTTTCATCTCCATTAGTGAAGATAGAAGCAGCAGCCCATCTATATTCCATACCTGGTGTCTTAGCTTCTTCAGGAATATGAAACGCTGGCTCTGTACAAACTTTACGCTTCTTAACAATAGAATCTTGCTTAATTATTCCCCGGGGAATATCTAGCTCATTTGACATGATATTTTTCCATAAGCTCTGGATTCTGGTAGATATTTCCAATGATTTTCATATCACCATCTTTACTGTCTTTTGCACATTGAAATGGCCATCCATTTAAATGTGGGTCAAAATCCCATCCTTGTTCAGTCCATTTTATAGCTTCAATAAATGTTTCAGTTGCGTGTCCGCCAATAAAATATCTTACTTCAACAATATCGCCTTCGTAAATCTCTTTATTGTTTTTATCTTTTAAACCCGTATATTGCATCACCTTAAATTCTTCATAGAATGATTCATCACTGCCATCAGCACTCTCACCCATAGATTGAGACATAGAACTACATAGGTCTTTAAACGTCCAATACTCCATTTCCTTTTCGCTTACTTCCCAGACTCTAAACTTAATATCTCTCATGAACTAATAGCTCCTATATCCCACATTAATTTAATAGACTTATTATCACTACACAATGAACGAGAAGCAGTTAAGACTATAGATGCATCTTCTTTTATTTCATTCATTGAACTATTTAATAGATATTGTAATGCTAAAGCTTCTTCTTTGACCAGCATCAATGAAAATACAGTTTCAGAATTTAACTCATCTTTGGTTAAGCTTGGGTCATATCCTATGTTTTTCATTCTGTCATGACTTCCCAGCCAGGATTAGACATAACTCTTATATATTTACCATCAGATATTAGGTCTTCGTACTTTGATTTTAGCTCTTGAAATTCATCTGACATTACTTCCAATAATCGCAATGCGCCATACGCTGCGTTATCATCTAATCTTTTTAATATCTTAATAGCATCAAAGAATGTATCTTGTAATAAATCCATATAATCACCTCGGTATATCTCTATATCCAAACTTCTGCATAGCCTTTAATCCTTCCTCAAACCAATCTACTTCTTTAACAACAGGCCCTTCTTTGAATATAACTGGTACATCATGAATACCGCTATCAGCTCTCCACTGCTGATGTAACTTATCTATGCGTGATAGATGAGCACCTGGAGAATAGAATATATTATTGAAAATTACTTTAGTCATCATCCTCTATCTTAAGCTCTTCTATCAGTTCTTCATATTGTGCTTGATAATCATCCCATGCATCTAATAAACCAGGATAATCATCTAGGCCGGAGAACATCTTGATAGCATCTCGTAAAGCAGATTCTAATAATCCAATACGCTCTAATAATCTGATATAAGTTTCTTCCATAGATTCTATTGTCATATCAAAATCTACTATATCCCATATCAGTTATAAGACTACGATACTTTTCAATAAACTCTAATCGCTTATCATTCATCTCGTCAGCCGTATGTTTACCAAAATGATATCCCATTATAAGTGTAAGTGCATCGAGAGGAAAGCTTTCTTTTACTTTCTCTAACGCATTAGCTTTAGCGATATTAGATTCCATATTCTCCATGATAGGTGCCCATACTTCGGCATCACAGCCAGAATAGGTATAGGCTTTAGGCTCGGGGGTCGTAGCTTCTACAGGAACAGGGTCTTCACTATGAAACTCTGGGTAATCTTTACCTGCCATGTCATAAGCTTCATCAAAACTAAAACCTTCACGCTGTTTACTATTGATAGACTTTAAATATGCTATATATCTTAAATGATTTAATTTTTTATCTTCATCCTTATTAATTTTTTCAAAATCGAATCCCTTAAACTCGGTGGCTATCGCGACAGGAACAGGGTCTGCTGTCACAGTTTCGAATATTAGGGATAGCTCATCGGCTGCGTCTTCTGTAGTTTTACGATTGGATAGCTGTCTAGACATCTCATCAGCTATCTGACCAGCCATTATTTCTCCAGCACTCTTTCTAGGCTCTCTAAGGCTAGCTATAAGTTGCTCTATAGAATCCTCAGTCAGCATTACATTACGAGGGTCTACAGTCTCGCCTTGTTTAGATAATCCCAACTTCTCTAATCTATTCATATTATCTACAGCCTTTCTAGCGATACGATTAGCTTCGTTATCTTCCCAGCCTGGTACGATATGCTTTTTAGCATCCTCTACAACAGCTTTCTCTAATTCTGGAGAATGTCCTAAATCATTCTGTTCTGCTGGCATCTTATAATGTCTATTCCCCATGGAATAATGCGTATCATCTATTAATGTTTCAAAGTTATTAGCAATATCTCTTTCTATATCGGCGGTTCCATCAGGTGTAGGACAACCTTCAGGCACAACTTGCGCCAATGGATATATTTCTCCTATATCAGCTGTCTTATGATTCCCTTCTACACCATTATTAGCAGCTCTATCAGCTATCGTTCCACTAACACTATCCCAAGGCTTACCCGCATGCTTAATACGCATACAGAGAACAGCATCTCCATCAGCATAGAAGCCATCAGAGTTACGAGGAATATGATAGCTCTCATCTATATAGCCTAAAGCCATCCAACCATCAGCGCATAAGCCTAATAAAGCGTCTTTATCGAATTCGAAATCAACAATCCTTCTACGAACAGCGTTCACGTCACAATCTGGTGTTCCTGTTCTGAACTTCTCTACTATTCTATAAACAGTTTTCCATCCATACTCGTACCCAACAGGTGCTACTAGCTTCTTAGCAATATGGATGCCAATAGGCTTCAATGGCTGAGGCGTATAAGGCTCTATAAACTTCTTCATAAACTTAGACTTAAACTCCGCAAACGCCTCTGTATAGTGACTACAGTAATCTCTAGCCCCATGGATAGGACATACCCAAGTCTTAAAGAATATATCTCTAGGCTCTTTAAAAGCTTCATGAAAAGCCTTTGTATCAATCTTGTATTGCATCTGTTACTCCCGTTTCTTAACCGCTTTAAGCTTAGGCGAATTAACTTCTTGCTCTAGCTTATCAGTCTCTGCCTGTAAATCTTCCAATTCTCTTAACATCTTCTCATTAATAAGCTCTGATTGTCTCATAGCAGCTTCCTCTCTCTTCCTGATTATCTCCATATATCTATCTATATCAGATTTCTTCCAATAGCTTCTAAATCTCCCAGATTTACCACGAGCAGCTTTAATAGGTTGAGGAAACTTCTTATCTCTTACCCATCCATTAATACAAGCTTGCGTATAACCTGTATGCGCTGATAATTCTTCTATATCAAATAAAACTTCTAAACTAGCCATTCTTCTATGCTCCTTAAGTTGTAGTCCACGTCTTTATGTAGGTTATACATCAAATCTATTTGCTTGTCAACTTGTTTTAATGCTTTAGCTAATGCGGGATTAACGGGGATGAGATTATCAGGACGATTGTATTTAGCGTTATGGGAGAAGGGTGCGAATTGTGATTTATCTTTATGCTTCGTCATCTAGCTCTACATGGACTTTAACTATAGACTCGCGTTTTAATTCATCTTCTTTTTTATTTCTAATCTTTTCTATCATATTATCAAGATATTCTTTTGCATCATCTAACGAAGAGGTAGAGCATCTTAAATACCAATCACATGGTAAAGGTGAGGAGAGACGATATTGACTAATATATAGCTCTTCTATAAAGAAACGTCCATTACCTCTTTCTGTAATACGCCATTTAGCCATTATCCTTAGCCTCGTCTTGTCCTGCTATCCCATGCTCTCCTTGCATCATGCGGGATTCCTCCATTTTAAGTCTACTTAAATCATTAGCAATCATGGTTAAGTTTCCTATCATTTTTACAGTTTCCTCGGACGATACATCCGTATAGAGTTCATCATTTTCCTTGGAGTTAGAAATCATAACCATATTAAAAATTAATCCATTCTTAGCATCTTTCAATACTGATTCTAAAGTACTAACTATGCGTTGTTGGCGTTTATCCATTAATCACTTTCTCCTTCTTCTTTGGCTTCTCTTTCTCTTGCTTCTTAGCTTCTATATAAGCTTGATATTCCTCCGCCTGTTTCATCTCTTCTTGTAATTCTAAGATAGCAGGGTCTAATGATTCAGCTCTTAAGCGCATTTCATTACGATTTAAATCTTCTACAGGAGTAGAATCAGATGATGAGCTAACATTAACTACCTGTATCGGTTTACCTTCAGCATATTCAAATGCCATTTTAATTAGGGTTGCTTTAGTAGAACATCTGACGCGGTCGCTTTCATCGAATATCATTTCCATTAGCTTATTACATAAACCAGGTAAATTATCTTTGAAAATATGTCTTAAATAACTATCAATTCGTTTAGTTTGTCCTTCGAATCCAGATTGCCCAGATGCAAAAGTTCCATTTGTTGCTCTAAAAACTTCTATCTTCTCTGCCATGTCCGCGGCCTGTAGGTTTCGTTCTGCCTTTCCCGCTATTATATCCAGTTATCATTCTATATTATTATCTATCCAACTTACAAGTTAATGCCTCTACTCGAGGCTGTATCAGTAACAAATATTAGGATACTACGTTCTATTTATCAGATTTTCGCCTCCCATCTCTAAGAGGCGTATGTCCAATTTATAAGAACACACTCACTTTATCATAAATAAATATTAATGCAAATATATTTTAGCTTATTCGCACCTCTTTGAAATATGAGAATCAAAGCGTATAGGTCGATGATGTAAGATAATACAGCTATAGATTACTACAATGATTAATTAAAAGCTATTGCCCCATTACTGAGGCGGGAGTTTTTAGTTATGAAGACTTTAGTTCAACCCCCTCGCGGGGGTTATAGGATGTAAAATACTTTAAACAATTCTAATATACCCAATTCCATCCGCTCTATCAAGCTTATCCCCTATCCTAAAATAGGGGGTGATTAGGAAAATATTAAGTTCAATTAAATTATCAAATACTTTTAGTCCTGTCAATAGTTATTAGCTGATGCCCCATCCCAATGAAAAGACAGGGCGTTTCTATACACATTTGGAATATGAACCTTAGCAGTTATTGGCCTGTGTTACCAGGCCGGAGGTTTCACATTTAAGGAATAAGGTTATCCCCTCCAATGTAGGTAAGAGGGGCAATAGAGTATTATTTAATCATTCTACATTAAAAATATATTTTTAAAAAGTGTTGACAAGATATTTTATTGTGTGTATTATCACCAATATGGAAACGTAACTTATATAGGAGCAGATGAAATGACAAAACAAGCAGCGCAACAAATTAGACAGGAACTAAAAAAAGAGTTCCCAGGCGTAACTTTTAGTGTAAGAACTCAAAACTATAATGTAGTACGGATTGAGTATACAAATGGCCCAACTGAGGAAGACGTAAAAAATATCGTCAACAAATATGAGTATGGTCACTTTGATGGTATGGATGATTGTTATAAATATGATAATCATAGAGACGACATCGAACAGACTAAATATGTGTTTGTACAAAGGAATATACCGGAAGAGATTCAGCAATCACTTTACGAACAAATGCGCATGAAGTGGACAGCTCTCATGGATACAACGAGCATAGACCAGTTTGTGCCAGAGCTAGGAACAGGAACCCCAAGACGATTCGTTAGGGAATTCTTGGCAAAGATGAATCTTACTAATGGCTTGCCAGAGGTAGCATAGAAATGAAAAGTGTCCAGTTTAAATTTTAACTTAGGAGGATGAAAAGATGAGTACAAATGCACTAATAGAGTTTTATGAAGTAAATAACGATGAAAGCTTTTATGTCTATCAGCACTGGGATGGCAACCCAAGTGGCGTAGCGCATGCCTTGGCAGATGCTTTGCCTTATGCGTGGCCATTGCCCAGGTTTGAGGCCGATGATTTCGCCTCAGCCTTTATAGCAGCCAATAAGCCGAAGAAGGGAGGGCATATTAGGCTCTCTCATGGTAATAACTTCAGGAACTTTACTTATAGTGTTACTTATAAGAATGGTGGCTTATGGGTAAAGGTTGAGAATGGTGACGATAAGCTAGACATCTTATTTGAAGGAAGCTTTCAAGAGTTCTGTCAAATGGATGTTCAAATGAAAATAGAGGAGGAAGCAGCATGAGTAACGAGAAAGAACAGGAAAAGAAACTAAAATGCACAAAATGTCAGAGTGATAATACGCAGTTAGTTAAGTTTTTAGCGGGTGAGGATTATATCAACACTTGT
>Ga0302221_10000174_pt1 | contig 57478 bp, 4 predicted proteins | sample II_Palsa_E2_1_FD_193517 | JGI IMG/M metagenome (GOLD analysis project Ga0302221, IMG submission 193517) | Peat permafrost microbial communities from Stordalen Mire near Abisko, Sweden - II_Palsa_E2_1 | ecosystem: Environmental > Terrestrial > Soil > Palsa > Peat permafrost | place: Sweden... | reverse complement strand
AAAAATTATATATATAAAAATTATTATATAATATTAATAATTAAGATTTTATAATAATATTTAAAAATATTATATTTTTTATTATAAATATTAATTTAAAACTAAATTTAAATAAAAAATAATTTTATATTTAATAAAAAAATTTTTTTTATTATATTAATATAATAAATATATTAAATTATAAAAAATATAATTATTTATTTATAGCGAGAAATAATTTTTTAAAATAAATAAAAATTAAATTTATAAAAACTTTAATAAATATAAAAATAATAAAATTATTTATAAATATAATATTTTCGGAAAATTAAAAATTAATAAAAGTTTAAAATATAAAAAAAAATTATAAAGTTTAAAAAATTAAATATTATTAAAATAATAATCTTTATATATAATATAAAAATAAATAATATAATTAAATATAAATATTAATTAATAATATAAACTTTAATAATTTTATTTAAAAAAATAAAAAACTTTAAATAAATTTATTAAATTAAATATTTTTTATAAATAAAATAATAATATATAAATTTATAAAATTTATATTATTTTATATAATATATAAAAAAAATTATATTATTAATTAAAATAAAATATTTAATTTAAAAAACTTTTAAATAAAAAAAATTAATAATAAAAAAAAAATTTAAACTTAAAATTAAATAAATTAAAATAAAAAATAAAAAATTTATTAAATTTAAATTATAAAAAAATTAATAATATATAAAAAATAAATAAAAATAAATTTAAAAATATAAAATTTTTATATTAATAATTAAAATTATATTAAAAAATAATAATATAAAAAATATTTATATATTTAAAAAACTAAATAAAACTTTATTAAAAATATATATATATAAAAAATAAATTAAAGTAATCTTAGATATAGTGTTTATTTACCCGGGTTTAGCGCCCGCTATATTAGACAAGATACACGCATAGACTAGTCATTACTTTTAATATTTATAAAACTTATACTCCCTTATTACTTAATTATTTTTTTCTTTAACTTTTTTTAATTATTCCCTCGATTAATTACTTAATGTCTTATTATAAGTTCTTTATCCCTCTTGTTTAGATTTATCCAGAATTCTTTATTAGTTTTATTATAATTAAATATTTTAATAATATAATTAATTTAAAGCTAGAGTTTTTAATCTTTTATTCTGGAGTTAATATTCTTAAGTATTTAACGATAATTATTTTTTTTAAGCTAGTTAGATTAATTAAAATATAAATATAAACTTAGTTTAGTTTTTTTTTTATTATTATATTATTATAAATAATTCTTATAATAATACTCTCGATAATTATAATAATAAAAAATTTAATCTTAATATTTTTTTTATATATTATAATTTAGTTAATTAAAAAATATCTCTTAATAATATTATTAATTATTACTTAACTTTATTATAAATAAATTATATATTAAGATTAAATCTTAATAAATTTTTTATAATATAAAAAAAATAATATATATTATATATCTTGATTTAGACTAATTTATAATAAAAAAAATTAATATTTATTTATATAACTTTAATAAATTATAAATTATATTATTAAAGTTTTTATCGAGTATTTTATAAACTAAATATAAAATACCGCTAGCAAAAAGACTAGATTATAAATAAATAAAAAGACGTGAATGACTAAAGATAAATAAAGTTATTTAACCTTAAATATAATTATATAATTCCTTAGTATAAATAAAAATAAGACACTTAAGTATTATATAAAGGTTATTAATATAATATATTATAAAAAAAAGTATAATAGACTAAATATAAAAATATTATATTATATAGTTCTTATAAATAAAAAAAGCTTATATGGATTAACTTTAATAAAGATATTTATAAATAATAATAAATAAATAAAGAATTAATTATAATATTATTTCTTGATTATTAATTAAAGTAAAAAAGATTAAGATATAAATATTAACGATTATAATTTATAATCTAGAGAAGAGAAAGAAAAATATTAAAAAAGAATAAAATTATTTTATATATTCCTATATTTATTTTTAATATATTAAAGATTTATATTAATAAACTAATAAATATAAACAATAAATAAAAAATAAAATAAGATTAAAAATTAAAATAAATCTTTTTATAATATTTATATAATTTTTTTATATTTTTTACTCTAAAGACTTTAGTTTAAAAAATTAATATTTTTATTATATTCTTAAAATATTTTTTTATTAATATTTAATTCTTTTTTAATAATTTTTATTAATTTAAATAATATTTAATTCTGGAATTTTTTTTTTAAAATTTTTTTTTATAAATAATATAAATAAATTTATTTATATAATTAATTTTTAAAATTAATTAATATAATTATATAATAAATTAATTAAAATATTTAAATATAATAACTATATTATATTTATAATTATATTAATTTAATATCAAGAAAATAATTCTATAATTAAAGTTTAAAATAAAATAAAAAAATACTAAAAATAAATTTATTTAATTTATTATATATATTAGACTATAATTATAATCCTATTAACTATAATAATAAAATAAATAATAATTTATTATTAATTAAAGAACTTTAAAATTTATATAAAGGGATTTCGATAAAAGAATATTAAAATCTTAAAGATATTTTTTAAAATAAAAACTTTATTCTTAATATAAAAAAAAGTTATTTTAATTTAGTATAATTAAAATTAAATAATAATATAAATAATAATTAAGATACTCGAGATATATATAATAATTTTTTATTATTATAATAAATTAATTATATATAAATAAATTAATAATTCTTAAAAATAATAAATTAAATATTACTCTTGGATTAAATAAATTAATTAATATATCCGGTTATAAACTATAATATAATATTAAAAATTAATATTTTATTAATAAAAATCTTTATTTATTTTTTTTCTTTAAGTAAAAAAACTTAATTTTAATATTTATATTTATTTAAGACTAATCTTAATCTTGTTATTATTTTATAAAATTATTATAAAATTAAATTAATTAATATAATAATAATAAAATTATATTAAATATATTCAAGAAATTAATATTATATACTTTATTTATTTTATTAAATAAAAATAATAAAAAAAAAAATAAGAAAAAAAATATTTTTAAACTTAAAAAAAACTTATTTCTAGTTTTTAAAGAATAAAATAAATTATTATCGACATTAGTTTTTATTCTTAATTCTTTATAATTTTAATATTATTTTATTAAGTTATTATATTCTTAAATTAATAAAATTAATATTATTAAATTAAAGAAATTTAGATATAATTTTTTATTTAAAAGTCAGGATTAAGAAAAAAAATTATAAAAATAATAATAACGATAAGAAATAATTATAAAAATAATAAAAAAAATAATAATAATAAAGAATTAAAATAAAAAAAAAAAAATATTATCGGGATATAAATAAAAAAACTAATAATAATATATATTATTTTAAAGAAAATAATTATAATTATAAAATAAATAAAAAAAATATTAAGAATAATAAAAATAATAAAGACTTATAATTAATTAAATAACGAAAGTTATTTTTAATATTTATTTATTTAGCGTCTTACTTTAAATAATTTTATAGTCTTATATTATCTTTAATTATATAATCTAAAATCAATAAGTCATTGTCCTAAGCCGATCACGTATACTCCCTAATTCCGATAAATAATAATTATTATAATATTTTATAAATCTCTTATAATTTCTTTATAATAAAGTTTATATTAATTATAAAATATTAAAAATAATCTTTTTAAGATTTTTTAAAATATATTATAATTAATAATTAAATAATATATAATCTTAAATTTATATTATTATATATTTATAAATATTTCCGTTTTTTATTTTATTTAAAAGTTTTAAGTTTTATTAAAAAGTTATTAATAAAGATTATAATCTTTTATTAAATTATATTTAAATAAAAGTCGGGCAAGAAACTAATAATAAAATAAAAAAGTTTATTAATTAAAATAATTTAAGAAAATAAGACTTAAATAAATATAAAATAATATTTTTTAGACTATATATTATAGTTATTAAAAAAAATTTCTTTATAAAATAAGGAGGCCAGCCTTAAAAGTAAGGCCAAAAAACTAATATAAGAACTAATAAATATATATATAAAAATAAAATAAACTTTATATAATATAATTTAAAAGTTTTAAAAAAATTCCTAAAATTAATTAAGAAGTATTTTAATATATACCTCTAATTTACTATAATAATACTAAGTTATAAAACTTTAATTTTAGATGTCCTATATTCACTGGCTCTTATGTCTAAGGATAAAAGCAAGGCCGATTTCTAAGTATATTACTATATTTATTTAAAGAATATTAGAGAAGCTTGGGCTATTAACGATAATGACGATTTAAGTAATGACCGACTTTAGTAATAATAATAAAGATTCTTATAAGATAGAGCAGGGCCGTTCGATTAGGCAGAATCGATAGTTAGACCTAGATAAACAACGCTTACTGATATATATACTTATCCTGTAGGTCACGATAATAGTAGACACATAAATCCAAGATAGTCTCGATAGGGCTAACAGGATTATTTAAGTCTTACTTCTAAGATAATAATAATCTTTGCCTTAGCTCCGCGCCCGTATTAGCTCGATATAATAATTTAACTTTTTTAATCTTTATTATAAATCATGACCGACTTTTATTATATCTATAATATAGTCTTAATTATTAAAGACAATAACTTTCCTCTATAATATAAAAATATTTATACGAGTAAATTATTCTCCAAGCAAGAAATATAAAAATATTAATAATCTTTATATAATATATTAATTTAAATATTAATATATTCTTAATAATTAAGACTTTATTAATAATAATATAATTCCTTTTAATTTATATATATTTTTATATAGATTTATATAATTTTATTATTATTATAATTATAATCTAGATATTATTAAAGACTTTTATTATTTATTTTATATTATTTACTAGATATTACTTTAAAATAATTCCAATAATAAGACTCTTAATAATAATATTAAAATTTTATTTAATGTCTTTAAAAGTTTTTATTATAATAAAATTTTATATTCTTTAAAATAGGAATATAATTATTACTTTAAGAATATTTTAGATAAGAAGGATTAATAAATTTATTAAAAAAATATTATAATTTTTTATAAAATAATTAAGTTAATAAATTTATTATAATTTTACTTTAAAGTAAAAAAAATAAAAAAATAATTCTAGAAATATTATTTTTTATTTTATTTATTATTATTATTAATCATTAAAGAAAATTATTTTAATTAATTATTATTATTATTATTAAAGATTTTTAAGTTAATTTTATATTATTTTTATTTTTAAAATATATAATTTATAATAAAAATCTATTAGACTTTTTATAATAAATTTAATAAAAATATTTTTAATTTATAATTTTTTTTCTAAAAATTTATATTTTAAGATTATAATAAAATTACTTTTATAGAATTATTTTTATTAAAAAAATATTTTTAAAAAAATTAATTTTTTATAATTAAGTTAAAGATAAAAAATAATTTAAATAAAATAAGTTTATAAAATTAAAAAAGGATTTAAAAATTTTATATTAATTTAATTATTATAATTTATATTATTAAAAAGTCTAGTTATATTTAATATAATAATATTATATTATTTTATAATCGAGTATTGGACTTTATTATAAATTACTTAACTTTAGATTTTAATATTAATAATTATTAAAAATTAATAAAAATATATATATTTTTTAATATATTTTTAAGTTTATATTATAATATTATATTATATTATTATATTAAATCAAAAATTAATTTTAAGCTTTATTTTTTATTTAATAATAATTAATTTATTAATATAAATTATATAAAAAAATCTATAAATTAATCCGACTTTATATTTTTTTTTAAATTTTTATAATTAGTTTTTAATTAATTTAATTTTAAGATAATTAAACTAAATATATATTTATAATAATTTTTCTATAATTATAAATTTATTTATAAGTTTATAATAATAAAATAATTATTAAAATATCTTAAAAAAATCTAGTTTAGTCTTGATATAAGTTTTTATATTTTTATTTTAAATAAAATATATTTAATATTATTTTTTTAAATTATATATATTATAAGAATTAATTTAAATATATTTAAGTACTTAAAGTTTAAAATTATTTTATAAATATATTCTTATTTTAAAATTTATTTATTTATTTATAAAAATAATATTATTACTTTATATAAGTTATAAAAAAAATTATTTATTTTAGTTTTAATATTATATATTATATTTATAAATAATTAATTTATAAAAATTAAAGTATATAATACTTTAAGACTATTTATTAATATTAATAAAATTAAATTTCTTTATAATATAAATATAAAATATATATTAAATTCTTTAAATAATATTTTATTAATTTTTTTTTAATAAAATAAAAAAACTAATTAAGATTATAATCTATAAACTTAATTCTATAATTTTTTATTTAAAAATTAATTTTTTATTTTAGTTATTATTTTCATGCGAATATATATAGACTTTAATTATATTAATTTATTATAATTTTATATAAAATAAATAAATATTTATTTTAATTATAAATAAATAAGTATTTATTTTAATTATAAATAAATTTTTTTTATTATTAAAATATATTAATTATATAATATTAAATAATAATTATATTACTAAACTCTTTAATTATTTTATAATTTATTAACTTTAATTTATTCTTAATTATAAAATCTTATAATTAATCTTAATTATAAAATAATTAATTAAATTATTTTAAGATTATTATAATAAACACGATATTTATTTCTTAATTATTTTAATTAGTTTTTTATAATCCTGTGATTATTTTATATTCTATAAGTCGTCTTTAAAAAATATTTTTTAATAATATTAAAAATTATAATAAATATTAATCTTGATTATAATTAAAAAAAAAATATTAGTTTATTTAAATCTTTATTAATCTAATTATATTAAAATATTAATATATTGATTAAGTCATTAGTTTTTTATTTTATTTAAATTATAATAAACTTAAATTATTTAATTAATAAATAAAAACTAATAATATTTATATTCTTAAAAAAAAAAAATTTTAATATTAAAGTTTATAATATATAAATCTAGATTAATAATATAGTTTAGATTATTATAAATTAAAAAAATTATTCTTATAATAAATTTAAAAAAAATTAATTAAGATTTAAATAAATTATAAAAATTTATAAACAAGAGTTATAATTAATAAAAAATAATAAAAATTATATAAAATTTTAATATTATCTTTAATTAATTTTATTATATTTAATTATAAATATAAAACTAATATTATTTTTTTTCGAATAAATTTTTTTTTTTATAAAATATTATATAATTTATATTATTAATTACTTCTTTACTTAAACTCTTATTATAGACTTTTATTTTAATAATATTACTTCTTTATATTTATTTTTAAAAAATATCTTAATAATAAATATATTTAATAAAAATATTTATTACTCGTCTTTATTTTATATTAATTATTCCGTGTTATTATTCTCTTCTTTTTACTCTTATTTATAAAGAAAAACTTATTTAAATAAATAAAATAATATTTTTTAATAACTTTAATAATAATATAATAACTAGTTTTTATTATATTATTTTATTATATTTTAGAATTACCCGTATATTTATCGTTATTTTCTTAAGCTAGATTATTTAATACTAGAGCTTAGTTACTTAATATTAAAACTAGGTTTAATACTAGAGCTTAATAGTAGCCTAAGGTTAATATTTTATAACTAGATCCTAGAGTTTAGCGGATTAATACTAGAGCTTAATAGTTTAATATTAGAGTTTAATAGCTTAATACTAGAGCTTAATAATTTATTATAAATAAATTACTTAAGCCCGTAAGTGAAGGGACTAGGTCAAGGACAATATTTAGACTAAGTCACTAAAGGACGTATAATTTATAATAGTCAAAATATTCTTAAATATTTAATATATTAATTAAGAGATAAAAAGATTAAGATTATATTATTTATAAATATTTTTTTAAAAATTCTTTATTATAAAATATTATATAATGTCTAATATTAATAATCTTAAAAAAAATTATATTATTTAAATTATTTAATTTAAATATATAATCATTAAATAAATTATAAATAATAATATTAAAAATATTTAAAGTAATTTTCTTTCGAGAGTACTTAAACTTAATCATTAAGATATTTATTATTATTTATTTAATATAATATTAAATAAATTTTATAATTTTTTATTTATATTTAATAAAAATTATTTAATAATTATTAATAAAAAAAATAATCTAAAATAAACTTTTTTAAAAAACTTAAATTTTTTATTTTTTTAAATTATACTTAATTTATTTATATAAAAAAATATTAAGATTTAATAAATAATTATTTTTTATATTTAATATTATAAAAATATAAAATATATTAAAATTTAAATTATTCTATAATTAAAAAAAAATATTTAAATAAAAATTTATATTAATAAACTTTATAAAATAATAAAATAAATTTTATTTTTATAAGATTAAATAAAATTAATATAAGATTTAATAATAAATTTATTAATTTTTAATTTATATTTTTTTATTATATTTAATAATAAATTATAATATAAATTATTTTAAATATAAAAATATTTAATTTTGTTTATAATTTATATTAAAATAAAAAATAATCTTTAATTATATAATATTATATTATATTATATAATTTAGTTTTAATTTAAAAAAATATAAAAAAAATTTTAGTTTTAAAATCTTTTATTAATAATACTTCGGGAATTATTTTAGAAATTACTTTAAAGATTATTCTAGAAATTATTCCGGGAATTACTTTAAAAATTACTCCGGGAATTACTTTAAAGACTTATTTAAAGATTTCCCGAAGGATTATTCATCCTTAATTATTAAATTAATTTTTATTATATAATAATATAAAATAAAAAAAAATTATATTTATAATTTATAACTTAGTTTTAAAAATTATAAAAATTCTTTAAGTATTTTAAAAATCTTAAATTTTTAATATTTTTATAAGTTTATTAATATAAATTTATATTATATAAAAATATTTTTTTATTAATAAATTCTTTAAAAAAAATTTAAATTTTTAAACTTTATAATAATTTTTTTAATTATAATTAAAAATATATTTTAATTTTTTTTAATTATAATATTAAAGTATATAATAATATTATATAATTATTTAAAGGATTTTAAATAAAATAAATAATTTTAATATTCCAAAATCTAAAAACTAATTTATATAATATAGACTTATATTATCGGACTCATTAACTAGATTAAAGTCATTATATAAAAAAATAATTAATCTAAATAATATAATATAATATACTCTAAATTTTATTATTTAAATAATAAATTAACTTTATGCCCGTTAGCTAATAATATACTCCCGTTTTATATTTATAATACTTATAATAAAATTATAATTAATTAATTTTTTTATTATAGACTTAATATTATATAATTAGCTTTACTCTAGATTAAGTTACTTACTCACGGCAGAAGCTAGTAAATAAGGCCTAAAGGTCCATGTCTTTTAAATTTATATTTATATTAAGTATTCGTGCTTTTAACTTTTAATTAATTATAGAAATAAATATAACTTAATGAAATTATCTTTATTATTTATAAGGATTTATCTCGAGAAATAATTTTTAGAAATATCTTAAACTAAACAAGATTTATATATAATTATATTATTTTTTTTATTATAATTAACTTTAGATAATAATTCATTAATTAATTTCTTAACCGACTTTAATAAATATTATATTTAAGTTATTAATAATTATAAAAAAAATATTAAGAATTTAATTATTTTTAATAAAAAAAATAATATTAATTTTATTTTAAGATATTTTAATTTTAATTACTTAAAATTATTAATATATATTAAAAAAAAATTATTATATTATTTTAAATTATATATATTTCTTTTAAATAAATCTTAAAAATATATAAAATAATTAATAAAATATATTAAATATAATATATAATATAAAATATAATTATAATTTAATATTTAATTATATTTATAAATTTAATAAATATTTTAAAAAATATTTTATATAAAAATTTAAAGATATCTAGATATTAGATTTAAAAAAATAATTATATTTAAATACTTTAAAAAAACTAAATATATAATTAAAAAAATAATTAAATAAATTCCTTAAATCTTTTAGAAATATTAAATAAAATTTTAATATAAAATAAAAACTAAACTTATAATTAAATTAATATAATTAAATTAATATAATTAAATTAATATAATTAAATTAATATAATTAAATTAATATAATTAAATTAATATAATTAAATTAATATAATTAAATTTAATAATAAAATATTTAATATATTTAAAAATTTAAAATATAAAAATATTAAAAAAATAAAAAATATTTATTTATATTATATTTATATTTTTATTATTTTATTAATAATAATAAAAATTAGTCTTTTAAATAAAAATAAAAAATAACTTTATTTAATTTAAAAATAATTAATTTAAGAAAATATTATTTTAATCTAAAATTAATTTAATTATATTATTTAATATAATATACTTAATTTTATTTTATCAAGAAATAATCTTAAAGTAATTTAAGTTATTAATTTAATTTTTTATTTATACTTTAATAAATTAATTAATAATATATTATTAATAAAAAATATTAATAGTCTTAATCTTATAACTTCCGGGAATAACGATATTAATTATATATAATCGCTTTAGATAAATAATATAAAAAATTAATTTTAATATTAAATTAAGACTTTATAAAATAAATTTAATATTTATAATCTAATATTATAAAATTATTTTATAATATTTAATTAATATAAATCTAGAATATTTAATATAAAAAATAAAAATTAAAGTCTTATATTAAATAATTAAAATTTTTTTAATAATATTTTAAATATATTTTTTAATAATTTAATTTATAATAATTAAATCTTTATTTAAAAAAATTAAAAATATTTTTAAATAAAATTCTAAAAATTTATATTAAATATATTATAATAAAAATAAATTTTAGACTTATTATAAATCTTATTTAATTTATTATAAATATTATAAATATTATATATATTAAAATTTATTTATAGTTTTATAATAAGTTTTTTTATTATTTTTTTAAATCTTTTAATATAATAAAAAAATTTTAATTTTATTAATATTTTTAATAATAAGTTTTTTTTATTTTATATTTATATTAAAGATTATTATAAAGTTTATATTTAAGAAATTTATATTAAAAAATATAAAATTTATATTAAAAAAACTTATAAATAACTTATAAGAATCTTTATAAATAAAAAAAAATCTAGGCCCCTTTTTTATTATAATTATTATTATATATTTCCCTGTTTTATATTTAGATTTAAATATATTAAAGACTATTAAATATTTATAAAAATAAATAAATTAATAATTTAAATATATTTTTATTTATAAGATTATAATATTTAATTTAAGTCTTTATACTTTATTAAAATAATATATTATATCTTTAATTTTTATTTATTTATTTAAAATTATTTATAATAATCTTATAGTTATTATTTTATTTAAGTTTAATTTATCGGATTTATTATAAATAAATATTTAAAAGAATTAGTATAAAATTCTTGATTAATGTTGGATTAATTTATTTTATTATAATAATATTAAAATTAAAGAATTTTATATTAATAATCCGCTTATTATTAAATATAATATATAAATTCTCAAGGATTAATAATTATTAATAAATTAATATAAATAGACTATATTAAAAAAAAATATTAATCTCGCTAAAAAATTATTATTATAATAATATCGGATATTTATTTATTAAAAGATTATATAATTATAATTATTTTATATTATTTTATTTAAAATATAATATTATTATTTAACTTAATATTTAATAAAATAAAATATTTTAATTTTAATTTTATTTTGACTCTTTATATTTTTTTTTATTTTTATTCTCTTAGACAAAAATATAAATAAAAACCAATATATATATTTTATTATTTTTATTTATAATATTTTTATTATTAGTCTTTATTTTTTATCTAGAGTCTACTTTAATTATTACTTTACTAATGACGGAAAAAGTTTTTTTTTATTAATACTTAAATTTTTATTTATTTAGTTATAGTTTTAAAATATAATATTTATTTATAATTTAAGGATTAAGTAATAATAAGCGAAAAGAAAATAAACCAGGATTAAAAAAAAAAAAAAAAAAAGTCTATAAAATAACGCCAAAAATATAATATTAACTTAATTAGTTTAATAAAATAAATTTAATCTTTAAAGTATAAAAAAAATAATATCGAATGTCTTAATTTTAAATAAAACTTAATTTTAATAAAAATAAAGATTATTTTTTTATTCTAGAAAAGTATTAAATTAAATAAACTCGGGATATAGATTATTTATATAATTTATAAAATATATTACTATATTATAAAATTAATAAATTAAATATAAAAGTTTAATTAAAAAATTATATATATTTAATAAAGTAATTATATTATTATTTTTAGAAATTAATTAAGTATTATTTTTATTATAATATTATTAATATATTAGATTTTTATTTTATAATTTTATAAATAATATAAAATCTAATATATAATAAAGTTATTATTATCGGGATTTAATAAATTAAATAAATTAAAAAAAAATATTTATTAATAAATATTTTATAAAAATTATTATTTTAAATAATCTTAAATAATATAATTATTATTTATCTTAAGACTATAAAGACTTTTTTATTTATAATATTAATGACTTGGATTTTAAAGTTATATTATTTTAAATAAAATATTTTTATAATATTTTAAAATAATTCTTAATATTTTTCTTAAAGTAAATAAGTCTCGAGATACTTATAACGAATAATTTTTTTTATTTTATATAAGTCAATACATGGATTTTTAAAAATAGACATAATAAAGTTTAAGAAAAAAAAATATATATATATATAATTATTAAAGAACATGACTAAGCGAGTTTGGATATATTAAATAATATATATTATTTGGCGATATTTATTAATAATATTAATATATATAACTTAAATATTAATTCCGGAAATATTAATTAAATTAAGTTTATTTAAAAAATTAAATAAGTTTTTTTAAATCTTGTTATAAATATTAAATAATTATTTATTAATCTTTATAATCTTAAAATTTATATCGGTAATAATAATAAGTCTCGCGGATTTATTAATTAAATAAATTATAAAATATTCTTTAAAGTCGGGATTATTTAACTTTAAGATTAAAATAATAAATAAAATTATTATAATATTTTTTAGACTTATAATTTTGATTATAAAAATTAATAAAGAGTTTAAAATAATATAATATAGTTAATATAATAAATTAGATTAAAATAAAATTATTAATACTTTTAGAAAATTTATTAATTTTAAATAAAAATAAAAATAAAATAATATATAATATAAGACTATAATAATATTAATATTATTTAAATAAAAATAAATTAATATTTATAATTAAATAATAATAATAATAATAAAAATATATTAAAATAATTTTTATATAAAATAAAAAATATAATTTATTATTTAAAAAAGAATAATTAAGACTATTATAAATAATAAGACTTTTATTTAAAGAATTCTTCTTTAAAGAATCTTTAATATTTTATTAAATATTTAAGATATTTTTAATTTAAAAATAAAAAATATATAAATAATTAAATTTATAATTAAACTTTTAAGAATAATAATTTATTAATAAATTATTTTATTATTTTAATTTAATATATATATTTATTAATTTTTATATTATTATATATAATAAAAATTTTATTCGTTATCACGAAAATAAATTTAATAAAAAAATTATTTATTAACTTATAGTTATAATAATTTTTTTAATTCTTATATATATAATTTAGGATAAAATAATATATAATAATAAAAAATTAATATTTAAAGTCAAAAGATAAAATTTATTATATGCCTCTTAATTTATTTTAAACATTTTTAAGATTTTTTATTAAGTTACTTAAAGATTATTCTAGGATTTATTCTTAGAGTTATTCTTAAGATTTTCTCTTATATTTATTAGCTTAATCCTTAGCTATTTATTAGTAATAATTATCGGGCTTTTTACGACTATATATATAAGTTAGAGTAAATTTAAGAATAAATCCCGGAATAATCCCTTCTAGCTCCACGAATTAAAGAATATATTTAGTTTTAATATATATATACAAGAGATATTTATTAGAGAATAAATTAATTAAGTAAAGAATATAGGTCCAGGTATATATATTTATCTAGACTTTATAAAACTTAATATATTATAAATATAAAAAACTTATCCCGAATTTAATGATTAAATAAAGAATTCTTATTTTCTTTATAATTCTTCTCCCAATACTAAATACTCGGGGCCGACTTTAAAAACTTATATCCAACTCGCTAAAGTAAGTATAAATAATAAAATCTCTTTTCTTATATTATTTTCTTATATTTATTCTTTAATCTCTTAGTTTTTAGTATTATTAATATAAGAGATGTCTTGGCTTAATAAATTATAATAAATACTTTTTTAATATAGTTATTCGATATTTATTATATTAAAGTAAATAATAAAATTTAAATTTTTCGAGATAAGATTATAAAGAAAGGAGTCGTTTGGATAAAAAACTAAAAGATTAAAAATTATCTTAAATAAAATCAAAGGGAAATTACTTAATTATTATTAATACTTAAAATCTAGAAATAACTCTTGATTATTTTAAAGAGCTAAATTAAAGGACATAAAGATTTTATAAAAAACTAATATTTATATAAACCTTAGCTTAATAAAAGATTATAGTTTATATAAGGGCTTTAAGATAAAAATATATAAAGTTATATCTTTATAATTTATTAATATAAAAATATTATTAAAAGATTTATTATTAAAATAAAGAAACTCTTTCTATAAATAACGTTATAAAAATAAAGACTTAATGAATTTCTAAAAAAAAAAAAATAATAAAAAAAAAAAAAAAACTTATTAATAAAAATAAAATAAAAAATTATATTATCGGCCTTTAATTAAACTTTTTTTAATTAATAACTTAAAAAACAAGATATTTATAATACTTTATTTAAATTAACTTTAAAAAAATATAAATATATTTTTATTATTAAAGAAAATAATACTTAAATAAATATTATTATAAATTTATTTATTTAATAATAAGATTATATTAATTATTATAAAAATCTTTATAACTATTATATTTTTTTATTTTCTAAATAATTTTATAATTTATTTAAAGTTTAAAATAATTTAAAATAATAAAAATATAATTATTATAAATATAATTCTTTAAATATTATTATAAAATAATTATTAAAGAATAAAGTTTAGTCTTTAAATTTTATATAAGAATTTAAAATATATTAATATTAATATATATATAATTAATTAAATTAATATAATTTAATTAATTATATTAAATATAATTATAATTTATATTTAAATAAAAAAATATATTTAAATTTAAGAATAAAATTATATAAAATTATTTTTATAAGTTTTTTATATATTAATTTTATAATTTTTATAAAAACTAAACTTATTTCGAGAAAGAAAAAAATTTAATTAAATTATATTTATAAATAAGTCATGTTTATAAATAAATTATATTTATAAAATAACTTTAAAATAAATTATATTTATAAAAAATAAATTATATTTATAAAATAACTTTAAAATAAATTATATTTAAAAAATTATTTAAACTAGATTTTAATTAATAAAAATAAAAATTATTTAATATTTATTTTATATTAAATTATATTTTATTATAATATTATAAAAATAAGTCTTTATTTTATTTAATATTCTTTTTTATATTTTTTTATATTATTATATAAAAATATTCTTATAGAATAATATAGAATTTAAATAAAATTATAATTAATATAATATTTTAAGGAATATAATATTATTTATTTTAATTAAACTATAAGATTATTATTAATTTAGTTTATAAAAACAAGAATATTTTTATTATAAATATTTATTTAAAAGACTAAATTTATAAATATTTTATTATATTAATTAAAAATTATTATTAATTAATTTATTTAATTTTAAGTTATATTTATTTATCTTAAACCTTAATTTAATTTTATAATATTTAATAAAATATATATTTTATAATATTATTATTATATATTTATATTATTAATAAAATAATAATTATTAATATAATTATTATTTTATTTATTTATAAACTTTAAATTTTTTTAAATTAAAATAATATAAAATTATTTAATATATTATAAGTCTAAAACTTTTTTTTTATTAATAATAAATTATATTAATTAAATATTTTTAATATAAAATATAATAAATTCTTTTAAATATATAATAATATATATTTTAATTAAAAATATATTAAAAATCTTATTATTATTATTAATTAATATAAAATAATTAAAAAGTTTATTATTAAATTATTTTATAAATATAAGAATATTTCGATTAAATAAATTAAGCTTAAAATAAATATTAATATTATATTTATCGAGTTAATTAAATTTATTTTTATTAAAATTATTAATTTAAATAAATTTAAAATAATATTTAAAATTATATTTAATAAATAAATAAAGTCTATTTAACTTAATTCTCTTAATTTAAATAATATTTACGGGATTATCTTTAAGTTTAATTTTAAGAAAAAATATTTAATTTTTTATAAATTTATTAAAGGCTTAATATTTATCTTTAAGAATAATTTAATTAATAATAACTTTATTAATAATTTTATTAATTATATTAAAAAGAATAATTTAATTAATATTATTAAACTTTAATTCTTAAGAATAATTAAAATTAATAACTAGTATATATTCTTTACTATTGAGTTTAAGTTAAGTAAGAAGAAAATTATTATATTATTTATATTTATTTTAAAGAATATAAAATTTATTTTTATTAATTAATTTAATATTACTTGATTTAATATTAATAAATTTATTAATATTAAATTCCTTACGGGTTAATCTTAAACTAAAAAAATAATTAATAATATAAAAACTTATATTATATTTATTAATTAAATATAATATAAAAAATAATTAAAGTAAGTAATTATTATTATTAAATTTTAAGATTTTTATATCTTGATTTAATTCTTTTAATAATATTATTTATTATAATTATATTTAAATATATTTTTTTTTTATTTATTATAATTTATATAAATTATATTATTATTTTTTTTAAATAATTTTTTTAAAATACTTTAATTAATTTTTTTTTATATTATTATTATTAAAATTAAATAATAATTAAAAAAATATATATATATATTATATTTATATTTATATATATAAAACTTTTTTTTAAAGATTATATTTAATTAAATAAAAAATTTTTTATTTAAAATAAATATAAAATAAAAAAATATATAATTATATATTTTTTTTTATAATTATATTCTTAAAAGAATTTAAATAATTTTATAACTTTAATTAAATATTAATTATCTTTCGAGATATAATTAATTATTTAATAAAAAGTTTTTTAAAATAATTTTTAAAGATTATAATAATTAAAATAAAAATATTAATTAATTCTAGTTTAGATATTAAGAATAATCTTTATATTTATAAGAAATATACTAAACGAGATAATTTTAATATTAGTCTAATTAATAATATTTATAATAAAATAATTAATTATTTTAAAGAATATTAAAATAAAAAAATATAAATATTTAATATAAATATTTAATATAAATATTTAATATAAATATTTAATATAAATATTTAATATAAATATTTAATATAAATATTTATTTATAATATAGTTAATAACTTTATTTATATAAATATTATTTATTAAAAAATTATTATATTAAAGAATTATTAAATAATTAAATTAAAAGAATTATAAAAATTTTTAATAAATATTATTTAGTTTTATTTAAAATTAAATAAATAAGTTTAAATAAACTTTATTTAAGATTTTAAAGTATTTATTAAATAAACTAAAAAACGACTTTAATATATAAATAAATTTATTAATTTATATTAAAATAAAGAATTTATATAAGTTTTTTATTAATTAAATATATTATATAAATAAATATAAATATAATATTAAATTTTATAAAGTTTTATATAATTTATTATAAATATTATTTTATTATAAAAATAAAAATTAATTTTTAATTTTTAATTTAATAAAAAACTAGTCCGGGAATAAAATTTATTATATATATATAAATTAATCTAAATATATTTTAAGATTTATATTCGGGAATAAAATCTTTATAAAATTATCTTATAATCTTAATTTATTTTATATATAATCAAGAATATTAAAACTAAATAATTTAAGTTATTTTATTTTTAAATATAATATAATTAATTATATCTTATATTAATATAATAAAAATAAGACTATTAAAAAAATTAATTATAAAATAATTAATTTTATTTTTTATAAGTTTATATTTAATAAAAAACTTAATAATTTAATAAACTAAAAATATATTATAAGTCTTTAACTTTATTATATAATAAGAGATATTTATAATAATAAAAAATATATTTATTAATAATAATAAAAAATAAAAATAAAAATTAATATAATAAATTTAATATTTTTTATATTTCTTAAAATAATTATAACTTAATCTTTATCGATAAAAATATTGGGCTTATAATTAATTTATTCCGGTTTTTTATTATATTATTAATTTATTTAATTATATATTTATTTATAATATAAAAATAATATTTTTAATTTTAATTTTTTTATTCCCGGGATTACTTATTAATAAAAAACTATAACTTTATAAATAAAAAAAACATTATAGTATAAAGCTTAAAAAAAATTAAATTTATTTTAATTAATATATTTTATATAATTAAATCATATAACTAAAGTATATTCGCGATAACTTATATCCTTATATTATAAGTCTTTAATTACATGACTGTCGTTATAGACATATTATTTATTATATTCTTTAATTTATTATAATAATAAATTATAAGCCAAAATAATAAAGTATATAAGATACGGCAAGACGCGAAGTTATATTTTTTAAAAGCTTAAATTAGTTTTAGTTTTAAAGGACGCGGAGTAGATTTCTATAATAACTTATATATAATAATAATTTAGTTATATACTTTAAGTATAAGACTTCGAGCTTTAAAGATAACGACTAGTATAATTATCTATATAATGTCCTTTACTTATATAAAGGATTTTGTGACTAATAATAAACGTCTATTATATAAATTCCGGGAGATGACTTAAATAATTAAATTAATACCAGATGTATTACACGACTTCTAGATAATTAAATTTTTGGAATTTTATAATCGAAGTCTAGTTTATCTTTATAGTCTAAAGACGTTAAAGTCTAAATACATTAGGATATATTCCGGCCACTATCGGATTATTAAGTAAATTATATAATATCGAGTTTTATTATTTATAAAATTATAATTTTTATTTATAAATAAATAATTATTAATTTCTCGAATTATTAGTAAGAGATTAAATATTATTTAAGATTATTTCTAAATAATAATAATAACTTAATTATTTTATTTAATAAACTTTATTTAATTCTATAAATAAACTTTATTCATTAAAGGACATTCTTTATATTTTTATTTTTTGTCCTTTATTATTATTTTTTTTAATAATATATTTTATTATTTTTTTCTTTAACGCGTATTATTTTTATTTTATTTATTATACTTAATATATTTTATTAAAATATAAAAAGGAATTTAAATTTTATCTTTAATATTTATAAATAAATAACTTTATCTCGCGATAAGTATAATTATATTCTTTATAATAAAATATAAATAATATTTAATTTAATTTACTTAAACTTATAAATATTTAATATAAATTTTTTTTTTAAAAAGTTTTTATTATTATATTTTTTTTTTATTAATATATTACTTTAATTTAATTATTATTATAAACTAAAAAAAATCTTAATAATAAATTACTTAATCTATAATTATAATTTATTTAATATATTTTTAATTTTTTAAACTTTAAAGTCTTATTATAATTATAAATTAAAATAAAATTAAGATAAATATTTTAAAATAAATTATAAATAAAAACTAAACTATATTCTAAAAAAAATATAATATTATTATTATTAAAAAAAAAAATAAAAAAAATAATATTAAAATAAAATATTTATTTTATAATAATAAAAGAATTATATTTAAAAATATTAAATTATATTTATTCAATAAAAAAAAAAATTAATATTATATATAATAAAAAATATAAATTATATTTTAATTATATAATTTATTCTTTATCTTAAAGTCTTTTTTTAGATTTAGATATAAATTAATATAAGTTTTTTTATTAGATTTATTTATAAATAATATTAATATATATTTTATTATATAATTTTTTTTTCTTTAATTTTTTTTTATATATTTTATTTATTATAATTATTTTATATATCTTAAGATTAAATATATAAATAATAACTTTATCTTAAATATTTTTTAAAATAATTTCGGGATTAAATATATTAAATATTAGTTTAATATTTTTTTTTAAAATAAGATATTAAAATCTTATTATTGATTTTACTCTTATCCCGAATAAATTCTTTATAAAATATTTTATTTTTTATTTATAAATCTCTAGTATTATAATATAATTAATTAATATAAAATTAAAAAATTTTATTATTATAATAATTTTTTTATTACTTTAAACTATAATTCTTTTAATTATATAATATATATATTCGCCAAAAATATTTATAATTTCTTTTAATAAAATATTAATTATTATTTAATTTATTTTAATAATAAAATCCGGATTATCGGAGATTTTAATAAATATATTATACGTCTCGATAAGAAAAAGATTATTCGTGTTTGTATAACTTCTTAAAATAATTAAAAATATTATAAAGTTTAATCGAGTTACTTTATTATTTCTTAAAAAATTAATTAAAATACTTATTTTATTAATTAAAAAAAATAAATAAAATTATAATTATATATCTTTATCTTTAAGACATTTATATAAAATCTAAATTTAATTATTAATAATAATAGGAATTTTATTATTTATTATTTTTTTTATAATTATTTTTATTATTTATAATTGATTATTTAAAGATAATACTTAAAAGTTTTTAATAATATTATTTCTTTTAAGTTATTTATAAAAATAAGTCGTGTTTTTTATTAAAAGTAAATATATTAACTAAGTTATAAAATTCTTATAATCAAGAAAGATTTATATTATATTTATTTATTTAGTAATACGGGTTATTATAAGCTTCTTTATAATACTTAAAGATACTTGTTTATAGTCTTATTTTTTGATTTATTTTATAAATATTTTAATTATAACTTTAATTATAAAATCTTTAGTTTTAAAATTTTATAAAAAACTTATATTTATAAATCCCGATATTATGGAATTTATTAGTAAAAATAATTAATTTATTTAATAAAAAAATAAAGTCTTATTTTATTTAAGCTATAAGAAATATAAAGTCTTATTTTATTTAAATTATAAGAAAAATAAGATTTTAACTTATTTAGATTATAAGAAAACTAAAGTATTATTTTATCCGAGCTATAAGAAAATTAAGATTTTATCTTGTTTAAGGTTTAAGAAATTAAGATTTTATTTTATTTAAGTTATAAGAAAATTAAAGTCTTACTTTATCCGGGCTACAAGAAAACTAACGAGTTAATACTTATAAGTTTATATATTTAATTATACTATCGAGAAGCAAGAAGATAACTATAAAGTTATATTCTCGTTAATAATTTTTTTAATAATTCTCTATAACTAAATTATTAATTTTATATTATATATTGATAGAATAATTATATAAGAGATTTTATTATAATATAAATAATTTTTTTATTAATAACTCTTAATGTTTTTTATATTAAAAGACTAGAATATTATATATAAATTATAATTCTTAAAGCTCTAAAAAATAAAAATAATATTATACGAAAAAAAGTTAAATAATAAATATTAATTAAACTTTATTAAATATTTTACTTTAATATTTTTTTATAATATAATAAATTAATAAAGTATAATTATCCAAAAGTATATATTTATATCTTAATTATAAATTATTAATTACTTTAAGAATAAGAATTTTATATATAAGTTTTAATATTTTATAGTATTATTTTAATTAATTAAAAATACTAATAATAAAAATAATATTATATAGAGATATTTTATTTTTAAAAGTTATAAAATTAATATATTATAAATTCTTTTTTTAATAATACTTAAGTCTAAATATTATTAATACTTTATATTAATATCTTGTATTTTTTATATTTAGCGAAGTTATCTTGATTATTAAAATATTAATATATTATACTATAACTATAAATTATTAATTTATTAACTTCCGTTATAGACAATTATATAAAAAAATAAAGAATATATAAAAGCACGGATTTCCTTTTATATTCCCAATATCTAGCTCTTTAAATATTTTTTTAAATTTTTTTAATTTATATATTTTTGCCTAGCTTATATATAAAATATTATTTATATATTAATAATAACTTTAGAAAAAACCAATTTCTTAACTAGTTAAAAAAATAACCAGAATTAATTATTATTTAAGTTAAATTTATCTAAAGATAATAATAATTTTAAAAAGACTTAATTAAATTTATTTATTAACAAGATTCTTAAAAAAAATTATCGATAGATTAAATTAATTTATAAACCCGGCTATAAATATATATCTTAAGAAAATAATTTAAATAAGGACTATTTTATAATATATTTATATTTTTTTTATTTAATAATTAATTTTAGATTAAAGACTATTATAATTATAATATATACTTTAGCCTAAAGAAAAAGTCTAATAATAGGAGTAAAAAGAATTATAAAGTATAAAATAAAATCTTGATTTTTGGTTTAAATATTTTTTTAAATTATAAATCATTCGAGTTTAATTTATATATATTAAAAAAAATTTTATCTTTATTTATATATATAAAAATAATATATTAGTTTATAATATTAAAAATATTTTTAAATCACGCATGACTTTAATCTTTTAAGAAATTTAATATAAAATAAAATAAATTATTTTTAATATATTATTTTTATAAATAAAATATATAAAAGTCTTTAATATAAAATTCTTTTATAAATAAAAATCTAAATATTTATTTAAAAATTATAATTTAAAAAAAAATAAAAAAAATAAAAAAAAAATATATAATATATATTAACTTAAAGTTTATCTCTAAGGAATAAGTATAAATAATAATAATATATATTAATTTAAAATTATAAAATAATAAAATAATAAAAAAAATAAAAAAAAATAAATACTTTAATATTATTTAATTTAATTATTTATATTTAATTTTAAAGTCTTAAAGTTATTTTATTTATATATATTTTTTTATTATTATTTATATTATTATAAATTTTTTTATTATATTTTATAGTCTTTAATATATTCTTTTTCTAAATATTAAAAATAAATTATTATTATAAGTTTTTATTAAACTTATATTATTATTATTATAATAATTAAATTAATTCTTTTTATTAATATTAAATATTTTATATTAATTATTTTTTTTATTTTTAATATTATAAATATTTATAATTTTTATATTAATATTAATAATTATATTTTTTTTATTAATATTAAATATATTATATTCTTCTTTATTTTTATTAAAATTTATTCTAAAGCTTAAAGCTAATAAATTATTAAAGTTAACTTTATAGTCTTTTTCGTGATCTTTAATATTCTTATTATTATTTTTATATAAATTAATAAAGTATTTTTATAGTTTCTTGTCGGCGATATATATAATATTATCGTCTTTAATAAAAATAAACTTAATCGTCAAGATATAAATAATATTAATATAAAATTTATTTTAATATAATTATATATTATAAAATAATAATTAATTTTTAGAAGAAGAAAAAAAAGAATAAAAAAACTTACTTTAAGATTATTAAATTATATAAATTACTTATTATAGTTATCGAGATAATATAAATAAAACTTAAATTAATTATAAATAATTTTATAAATATAAATATTTCTTTATTAAATAAATTTCTTATTATAGATTTTATATTAATATAAATATTTTCCGATATATTATTATTTATATATTTAAAGTTTTATATTAATTAAAATAATATTTAAAAATTAATTTTTTATATTATCTTTAAATTTTTAAATTAAAAAAAACTATAATTATATCTTGATTTATTATATAATTATAAGAATATATTAAAGACTAATTTTAATAATAAGAATAAATTACTTATATATAACTTAACTTTAATATAAATTTATTTATAAATATTAAAATATATTTTTTAAAAAAAATTCTTTATATAATTTTTAATTATATATTAATATTATTTTTTATTATTTTTAAGACTAATTTTTTTTAAAATATTTATTTATATAAATTTATAAGATATATTTATTATAAGTTTACTTTAATCTATAAATAAAATTTTTTATAATATTATACTTTAAGTTTTAACTTAAATAATCTTTATAAAAATATTAATTTTTATTTTAAAATTAATATTATTATTACTCGTAATAAGAATAATCACGATTATTTTAATATTAATAAATAAAAATAAAAATAAATTAACTTGATTACTTTATTATAATTTAGATTTAATAAATAAACTTTAATTATAATATTCTTTAATAAAGTTTTATTAAATATTATAAATATATAAAATATTAAATTAAGTTAAATATAATAAAGATTATTATTAAATATAATTATTTATATAAATTAGAATAATTTTATTTTAATTAACTTTAATATATAAAACAAAACTAAAAAAATTATTTTATTATATTTATAAATAAATAATTATTATATTATTTAAAGTATTAAATATATAAATAAATATATAATTAAAGATTATAATTACTCGAAGAAGAATTATTAAAAAAATTATTTTAAAATTATAGGATTAAATAAAACTAGAGATATTTATAATATAATAAATCTTAATGAATTAATAATTTTATTTAAATTAATGTCTTTAAGCTTAGTTTAATATTTATATTATTATTTTTAGTATAGTAATATTAATTATAAATAATAAATAATATATAAAAATATAAAATATATAAATTAAATTAATATATAATTAAATAAAAAATTAATTATAATTATTTAATAAATAATATATTAAAATAATTTATTTATTAAAAAAAATTAATAATATTTATTTATATAATTATAAATCTTAAGACATTAAACAAGATTTAAAATAAGAAAAAAAGAATATATATATAGGATTTATTAATTTATTAATAATAAATTTAAATAAATAAATTATTAAGTATTTTTAAAGTCTTATATTATTTAATATATCCGGCATCGTCTTGTATTATAGATATTTTCCTTAATGTAGTCTACGATAAATCCATTAATATAAATTAATATCTTTGACTTTTTTTTTCGGTATATATTTTGGACCGATATAAAATAATACTAATATAGTCGACCTATTATATTAAAGACATGGGATTGGATCGGGGTGGGATTATTGGCGTCCCGCGCGTGACTTGACTTTATTTATTCCTGTGATTTAAAAGACAGAAAATGTCCTTTAAATTATAAAGTCGTTTTTGTGCTCAATAATATAATATTAATTAATCGTCTTTATTTATTCTTTCTAGTATCCGTTTAGCTAATATTCTTTTCTTATAATAAGAAATCTTTAATATAATTTATTATTACGCGAATATTATAAAATAATAAATCTTATAATTCTCTTAATATATATATATTTAAATATTCATTTATTAAAATATCTAAATATTATAAGTTTAAAGTAAACTTAATTATTTTATTAGTCCTTTAGACTTAAAAATTATTTATAAATTTTTAGTCTTTTTAAGATATTAAAATAATAAATTAAAAATAATTATTAATAATTATTTTCTTTAAGGTCGTCTTATAATTAAAGTCAAGATATTTAATAAATTTTTTTAGAATTTCGTTAAGCTTAATAATATCTTATTATTAATAAATTTTTTTCTTAAAATAAATAATTAATCTTTTAATATATCGGATAATATAATAAGTCATAAGATTATTTTTAATAAAATAAGAGTCTAATTCCTTATTAAATTAAAATAATTTAGATTTTTATTTTCGGGAATAATTTTTTTTTTTTTCTTGTTTATATTTTTCTTATAATATTAATATTAAAAATTAATATTTATTATAATAAATTTATTAAAAAAATTAAATATTTATTATTTTTAATATATATAATAATTATTTTTTAATAAACTTTAATATATTTATATTTATTATTATTAATTTTATTACTATATTTAATTCTTAAATTTATATTTTTATTATTTATTTCTTGCTTTAATTAATATAATTTTATAAAATTAAATATATAAATATATACTTATTTATCTTTAGTCTTAAAGTTTTTAATAAACTTTATAAAATTATATTAAATTATAAAATTATTTTCTTGTTTTATTAATAATTTAAACTTTATTATAATATTAAGTAAATATTATAAAAAAGATTATTTTCTTTAATTATATTTCTAAATATAATAAATAATAAAAATAATAAATATATAATTAAAGATAATAATCTTTAATAATTTTATTATTATTTTATTCTAAAGTAATAATAATTATTTTCTTGTCGCTAGACTCTAGTATATATTCTTAATATCTAAAAGTCTAAAGTCTTTTTGATTAAACGGATTATAACTTTTTGACCTAAAAGCAAGACTATATTAATCTATTTAGCTTTAGTTAACTCGTTACTATATCAGGATATATAAGAAATAATAAAGAGGATTAAGAAGATTATATAATAATATTAAAAAATATAATTAAAGAAATAATAAATAAAATATATATATTTATTTTTTTATTTAAAGAATTTTTTTATTTTTTAATTTTAAATAAATTTTATCTTCTCGTTAAAATAAATATTTATCTCTTAAAATAAAATATTATATTTTTATAAAAATAAATATTAATATTTTTTTTTTAATATAATAAAATTTATCTCGTGTATAATTTATATCTTTAAAATAAACTTTAGTTTAAGATTAAAATATTATTTATTTTATTATTAATTATTTAAAGAATATAAATTTATTTTTATTATTTATATTTTTAAAATCCGGTATATATATATAACTTCGGTAATATATTAATATAATTTTTATTATAAAAATAAATTTATTAATTTTTTTATTATAGTCTTTATATTAAATATAATTATAATTTTAATATTTAAACTAAATATATTTATAAATCTCGTTATTATATTTTTTTAAAATATATAATATAATAAAGATATATAAAAAAAAATAAAGAGGGATTAAAAAAAGAAATAAAAATCAAGAATTAAATAAATTAAAAAAAAAAATTAAGAAATTAATCACGACTTTATTAACTCGTGACTCTTAGTTATTCTTTTATTATAATTAATCTTATAATATTTTTCCGATAATAAGTTTTAAGATTTAATAAAATTTATAAGCTTGATATTTATTAATAATAAGACTATAAGACTAATAAATAAATTTAATAATTATAGGATTAAACTAAATTAATATTAAAGAATTTATAATAGCGGATTTAAAGATTAATAAAAATTATGTTAAAAATAATTATAAAGTCTTTAATAAATAAAATAATAATATATTAATCCTGTCTCCAGAGTCAAGCTAAGTCCCTGCTAAACAAGATTATATATTTCTTGTATATAGGAGTATAGAAAGTTTTTATAAATATTCATTTTGATTATAAGATCGTGTTAGTGTAAATCTAATTATTATTACATGATTTTTTTAACCGAGTTACCCCACCAAAGAAATTTATTTTATAATAAATATTATTTAATTAATCTCGTGAGTTTAAGTAATTTATTATATATTAGGAGTAGCCTTAAAGACTTTTGTATCTCTTGGAGATATTAACTCTTATGATTATATATAGGCGCTAATTATTTTTATTAATAACGCTTACTTTATATCGTTAATATAAATATATTTCTCTTAAATAAATCCTTATTATTATCGCCCATATATAGATATTATATTATCTTAATCCCATCAATAAAATAATTAATAAAACTTCCCTCCTATACTCTCGCCAGTAATAATACCAGTGAAAAGCACAGTATATCTTTTTATCCATTAGAGTCTCTTGCTAAAAAGAAGAAACCTTGGCCCAAGAAATCTAGAAATAGCGTGGCGATTATGACAAAGAATCAGGCTATCTCTAAAGATATCGTAGATGTCGCCTATAAAAGCCTAAATAGAGAGATCGGTCGGAAAAAAAAAAAAGGAATACTGGAGGCGGGTATATTAAACTTAGTGAGGTTAGAGTAAATATTATAAATACAGGAAGTAATTTATGTCTTTAAAATTATTCTTAAAGTTAATATATAAATCTAGAATCCAATAATTAAATTTTAAAGACTAATATTATTAGTCTATAAATCTTATACTTATTTAAAGTCTTAATAATAATTTAAATAATATATTAAAAATCGTTTATTTAATAATATATTTAAAAATTTTATTATCTAAGTCTTTAAGATATTTTAACTTAATACTAGATTATAATATTATTAATATATTTATATTTAAAATTTTTATTTTATCTAAGATTATAAATAATAAATTAAATATAATAAAGTTTAATTTAGTTATATATTTTTAAGACTTATTTTTTATTATATATCACGTGTTTAAAGAACAAGAAATTATATTTTATATTATATATAAATAAATTATAAGACTAATATATTCTTTAGTTTTATTATTTTAATTAACTTTATTTAATATATTAATTATTATCGGATTATTTATTATTTATAAATTTAATATAATTAAATATATTTATATTTAAGAAATATTTATTATAAGATAAATATATAAAATTATTTATAAAATAAAATTCTTTTATAAAAATTATTCTTTAAAGAAATATATCTATAGCTAGATCTATAAATATATTTAATTTATTAATAATTTATTAAAAAAATAAATTTATTTTATAATTAAAGTTAAATAATATATTTATTAATTAATTATAAATATTTTAAATAAAGTCGATAATGACTAAATTTATAATTTTATTTAAATTATTAATAATATTAAAATTATTTATTATTATTATATTTATATTTATATTTTTTTTATATTTTTTTTATATTTTTTTTATATTTTTTTTATATTTTTTTTCTAGAATATATTTTTATTGATTTAATTAATTATTTTTTAAGAATATAAATAATTATTTTAATTTATATAAAATTAAATTAAATAAAAATAAATCTTTAAAGTATTATTTCTTTAAATTTTTTTTAAATAATTCTTATAATAAAAAGACTTATATTTTTTAAAAATATATTTTTATTAATTTAATTAATTATTTTTTAAAATTTAAATAATTATTTTTAATTTATATAAATTAAATTAAATAAGAATAAATCTTTAAAATATTTTTTCTTAAAAATCTTTTTTAATAATTCTTATAAAAAAAAACTTTATTATTAAATAAATTTATTTATATTATTTAAGATCTTGATTATATTTAACGAATTATAAATATTAATTATATTTAAATAATTAATTATTTTATTATTTTATAATAAATTTATTTTTATTAAAAATATAATCAAGATTATTTCTTATTATATAATTTATGATTTTATTTAAACTATTAATAATATAATCAAGATTATTTATTATTATAAAATTTATAATTTTATTTAAATTATTAATAATATAATTAAGATTATTTATTATTATAAAATCTATTAATTTATTTAAATTATTAAAAATATAATCAAGATTATTTCTTGTTATAGGATTTATAAATTTTTTTATTTAATTTCTTATATTAAAAAAAATAAAATATAAAAAATTTAATCTAAATATTAATCTTATAATATTATTAATTTTATTTAAAGTTATTTAATTAATATTATCTAGTATAAATTAATCTAACAAAAAGTTATAATTAAAATAAATAAATATTTTTAATTAATTAAGATATTATTTTTTATTTATATTAGAGTTCTTAAGCTTAACGTTATTAAAATAAAACTTTAATATTTTTATTATCTTTATATTAAAAAATAAAAATTTTAAAAAAAATTATTTATATTTTAAAAAATAATCCTTAATTATATATATAGTGTTTAGATTATATAACTTAATTTATAAAAGTTTATTTTCTTTAAATATATAAAAAAAAATATTATTTAATATTTTTTTTTTAATTTATTAAAATATAAATATTAATTATTATTAATAAATAATAAAATAATTTATATATTATATAATTTATTTTTATTATTAAATAATACTATAACTAGATTTTTTATTATTATAAGATAAATAATATTATTATATTTTTTAATAAAATTATTTATTTTTATTTTTAAGTATTTTATAATAATTATTATTATAATAAATTATTAATTAATTCCTCGAGAAATATATATAAGAATTTTATTTTATTAAGATATATATTTAATTTTATAAATAATATAAATAAATTAAATATAATTAATTTATTAATTTTTTTTTAATATATTATAATAAATTTATTTTAATTAATAAAGTTTATTAATATATTTAGTCTTAAATATCTTTAATATAAATTTAATTTTAGAATTTAATTTTAATTTAAGTCTAAAGATAAATAATTATCTAGACTAAAAAGATTTATATAATTTATCGGAATATTTTTTAATTTTAAAAAAATCCTTAATTATATTAACTAGTAACTTTATTTATTTTTTTATTTATTTTTTCTTAAATTATTTAACTTATTTTTTTTAGATTTTTTAAATATAATTATAAAGAATATTTCGGGATTTTTTATTTTAGGACTAATAATACTTTAGTTTAATAAAAAAAATTAAATAATAATTTAATTAATAAAAAATTAAATAATAAAAATATTAATAAATTATATATAATATTAATAATTAAAAATAAACCGATTAAGAATAAAACTCTTAATAACTAAAAATCTAATATATTTAATACTAAACTATATAAGAATAAACTAAAAAATATTTTTTTTAATATAAGAATATTTAAAGATAAAACTTTTAATTTAAAGTTTATTAATTAATAAAACAAGACTAAATAAAATTTAAATTATTATAATATAAAATAATTTTATTTAAAATATAGATATAAAACTTAAATAATAATTAATAAATTAATAATTAAAGAATATTAATTTATCTTTAATTAAAGAATATTTTATAAAAAAAAAAAAATTAAGACTTAAGTTTGGAATTTTTTATTAATAATATCTCGAGTTAAATTAAAATTTAAAAGATTATTTATTTAATATTATATTATAAAAAAAAATATAAAAATAATCTTTATAATTTAAAAAATATTTTTTATTCTTTAAATTATAAAAATAAACAAGACTATATAATATTATATATTTTATATTATTATCTAATTAATAAAATAACCTCGAGATAAAAAATTAATAAATAAATATTTTTTTTAATTTTTTTTTTATTAGTATAATTCTTATTATATTAAGATATTAAATAATTTAAAATTTAATTTCCGGAATCTAGAATAAAATACTTTAAATAAATACTTATAGATTTAAATAATAAAATTAAAAAAAGAATAAAAAATCCGATTAATTAAAATAAAATAATAAATAAAATATAATATCTTATAATATATTTATAAGAATATTAATCCAGGATTTTTATGACTTAAAGATATCTTAAAGACTATTGAGTCAAGTATATTTTTTAGTCACTTATATTCCTTAAAATATATTTTTATATTAATAACTTTAATTACGTCTCTAAATTAAGACTTATTTAATTTAGTTACTAATGAGTTAATATTAAGTTAATAAATTAAAAATTAGACTCATGATTTTATACTTTAAATTATTTATATTTATATATAAGTTTATGACTATATTTAATATATTTAATAATTAAATATATAAGTTATATAAATTTTTTAAAGTTTTAAAATATAAATTAAAAATATATATAAAATATTTATTCTTATATAAAATAAATACTTAAATTTTTATTTAATTTATTTATAATTAATATAATATAAAAATATATAATTAAAAAATATAAATTTTTTTTTTAACTTTTATAGAATATTTATATAATTTATTAAATTTATAATTATATAATAATATATTATTAATTATTTATTTAAAGAATATTATATTATTTTTTAAATTTTTTTTTAATCTTAATTCTTTTAATTTTATTTTATTTAAATTAATTATAATATTTAAAAAATTTTAATTAATTTTATATTAAGATTTAAAATTTTTATTTTATATAATTTAAATTAATTTTAGTCTTTAAATTTAAGTTTAACTTTATTATATTTTTATTTTTTTTTATTTTTATTATATATTATAATTATATTTAAAAACTTTTAAAAATAATATTTAATTAATAAAAACCTTAAGATTAAAATATAAAAATAATATAATAAAGTTTTTTCTAAATAATTTCTTTAATTAATAATTAAATTTTTTTTATAAAATATAATATTTATAATTTTTTTATAAATATTTTAATTTATAAAATTTTATAATATTTTTATTATTATTATTATTATATATTTTTTAATAAATTTTATAATAAACTTAAACTTTTAATAATAAATAAAATATTTATTCTTTTATAATTTTAATAAAATACTTAAGTCCGCCCGATATTTAAAGTTTAAGTTATATTATATATATTAAGTTTTAATATAATTTATATTTTTTTTTTATTAATATTATAATTATATATTTTATATTAAATATTATTAAGAGAGATATAAAGGATTTATATAAAATTCTAAAAAATGATTTATTAAAGCTAAGTATATTAATAAGACATTAAAAGTATAATATTATCTCGTTAATTATTTTTACTTTAAGCTTAAATTAATATAAAGTTTATTAAGTCACTAGTTATATATTTATTTTATTCTTTTTTATTCTCTCGTTTATAAGACATTAACGTTAGCTTTAGAATTATATTTAAGTATATTTATTATATTTAAGTATTTACTTAAAAAATATTAAAGATATTAATAAAATTATATATATTAATTATTTCTTTATTTATATTTAAATTATTTTATAATTCTTTATTTTATAATTTTTTTTAATAATAAAGACTTTTATATAAATATTTATAGTCTTTAATTTTAATAATAAAAGTTTATATAATTTAATAATAATTATTTTTTTATATTAAATCATAAATTATTGACTTATATAAATTATTAAAATATATAAGATAAAGTATAATATTTATAAATTTATAAATTTAAATCCTTAAAAAATAAATCTTTTTATCTTTATAAATTTATCTAGTATTTAATAAAAATAAATAAACACCCCGTAATAATATTTTTTATAAATAATTTAATAAGACTTTATTTATATTATAAATTATTATAATGAATAATTTTTTTTATAGACTTATTATAATCTTTTATTAATATTAAAATTATTTTTAATTATAATATATTTAAATATAAGACAAAAAAACAATAAACTATATTAATATAATTAATGTTTATAATCCTTTATTTATAATCACGACCTTAAATAATATAAATAAATCTATTTAATAATAAAATTATTTTTTTATAAATATTATAAAAAAAACTTTTTGCGAAAAAATATATTAAAGATTTATTTTTTATTTAATTTAATTCCTAGATTAAAGACAAGAAATAATTAATAAAATAAAATAAAATATATTTTTATAAAAAAATAAATAAAAAAAACTTAATTTTTTTTTTTATAAAATAAATACTTTATCCTGCTTCTTTTAAGACTTAATAATTTATTTCTTAAAAAAATAACTTTAATAAATATATAAAATAATTATAAATATAATAAAGAAAATCGATTTATTATAAATAATTAAAATAATAAATAAATTTTTATATAATTATATTAATAAATAAATCCCGAAGACAAAAAAATAATATCTTAAAATAAAAATAAATTTAGATTATTTATTTTATTTATAATTTTTTTTTTAATAATAAAAAAAATTATTATTATTATATTATTATTTATTAATTTCTTTTTAATATTTATATTAATCACGATATATATATATATTAAAATATAACTTATTTTTTTTATCGTTAAATAATATTAAAATTAAATATATATTCTTTAATTTATTAATCTTTAATATTAAGAAATCATTAAGTATTTAATTTTATAATTTTATAAAAAATAATATAGTAATAAATAAGGAATATAAAAATAAATAAAAAAAGTTAAGTATTTATATATATTTAAGCTTAAGGAAAAGAGATTAATATAATTATTATAAAAAAATTAAATAAAAACTTTTTATTAAAAAAAATACTCTTGTTTATATATTATTAATATTAAAAAATCAAAATAACTTATTTAGAAAAAGAAATACTATTAATTAAAAAAGATATAGTTATAATAAAATATTATAATATTTAGTTCTTTATATATATTTAATTTATAAATAAATTAATAATATTATAATAATTATAATAATAATAAAAAAAAAAAAAATAGATATATTTAAAGTTAAAGAAAAATAAAAAAGACTTAGATATATTTAAGATTAATATTATTTAAGGACTTATTAAAAAATTATAAAATTAATAATTTAAAGCCGAGTACTTAAAGAAAGAATTTAATAATAAAACACTTCTTTGATTTAAAGATACTTTTTATTCTTTAAATTATAAGGATTTATTAACTTTAATCTTTAAGTATAGATTCCGTCGTCCTCTTTAATTTAAAGATATTTTTTGTCTTTTAAATTATAAGGATTTATAAACTTTAATCTCTTAATATAAATTCCGGCCGTTTTTTATAATTTAAAGAATAAAAAATATTCTTTAAATTATAAGAATTTAATTAAACTTTAATCTTTTTTTTTTTTATTAAAGAAAAAAATAAGATTAATATTTCCTTAACTATAATTTTAATTTAACTTATATAAGGAAGTTTATATTCATGGTCTAGACCTTGATTATTTAATGATTTAAATATATTAGACAAGTATTAAGACTTAATAAAATAATAATTTATGGTTTTTTAAAGTCGTTAAAACTTATAATCCCTTGTGATTTAGAGATACTTTTTGTTCCTTAAATTATAAAGATTTATAATCCTTAATCTTTTAGCGCGGGTTCCGGCCGTCCTTTATAATTTAAAGAATAGAAAGTGTCTCTAATGAAAAAAAATATTTTGCCATTACTTAGTTTTTAATCCTTATAATTTAAAGAACAAAAAATATTTCTAAATTATAGGAATTTAATTTTTTTTTCTTTTCTTGGAAATACTTGCCTTGACTATAATTCAATAAAGTAAAGATATATAAATATCGTGTATATAAAATAAAAATCTTTTTTATTAAGGAAAATAATTATTTAATTTTACTATAAATTATAAATTATTCGAGATATTATTATCTTTAATTCTTAAAGATATTAAGTATTTAGTTATAAATAAATTAATACTTATAGATATATTATTATTTTTTTTAATTAAAGATATTAATTAAGAGAATTATATATAAATTATAAATAAAATTAAGATTATATATAATATTAAGATTATATATAAATTTAATATTAAATATAAAATTAAGATTATATATAAAATTAAAATTATATATAAAACTAAATAAATAAAAAACTTTTTAAGCTTTCTCAAGAATTTTAAATTTATTATTATTAAATAAAATAATTAATTTTTTTATATATTTTTAAATAATAATTTATAAAAGTTTTATTATATAATAATAAATAAAATTAATATAAACGACTTTAACTAAAATATAATAATATTAATATTAAGAATATATATACTTAAAAAAAAACTTAATAAATTTTATAAAATTATTATTAATAAATTATATATTTTATAACTTCTTTATTATAATTTTTTATTTTTTAATAAGACTTAGTTTAAATTTTTATATTTTTATAATTTAATATAATTAATAAAGATTAAAATAAAAATATATAATTTAAAGATATTTTATTTTTATTTTTTTTAAAAATATCTTTAAAATAATTTAGTTTTAATATAGTCTTAAACTTAAATTATATTTTTATTTAATCACTTTATTAAACTTATAAATAATATTTAAATAAATTATTTTAAGTTATAATATATTAATAAATTTATTATTTATTTATTATAAATAATATAATTAATTATCTTAAATATTTTAATCTTAAGTTTAAAAAAAATTTAATTTATATCTTTAATTATTTATTTTAAGTTTACTCGAAGATTATAATAATTCCTTAATTATTTAACTCCTTAAAAAAAACTAAAATAAAATACTATACGTCTTTAAAAAAAATCTTAAATATTTATTTATAATTAAATTTTTATAATATTATAATTATAAAATAAAATCTTTTATTATTAAATTTTTATAATATTTATTTATATTTATTAATAGTCCAGGGAATTTTAATTAAATTAAAATTTAATTTATAAATAATCAGGAATATATAATTATTAATATTTTTAATTTATATAATTTTTTTATTAATATTACTAGATTTAATTATTTTAAGAACTTTGATTTATAATTAATATTTAATATTTTTTTTAAGTCTAATATATTTATTAATAAAAATATTAATACTTTAAATATTATTAAATTAATTAATTAATAAATAATTTTTTTTTAATTAAGTTTTAATTAAATAAAATTATATAATTATTTCTTGATTATAAACTTTATATTTCTTTAAATCTTTATTTATTTAAAGTATTAAAAAAATAAAATATAAAAATATTTTATATTTTTTTTATTAATAATATATATAAATTAAAAAAAAAATATAATAATCAAAAAATAAATAATAAAAATATAATAAAATTTTAATTTAATAAAATAAATAAAAATCTTTAAAAATTTTAATAATTATCTTAATTTACTTTTAATAAATAATTTTAATTTATTATTATTATTTAAAGAATTTAAGCTAATGATTCTTTTTATTAATTATAATAATTTATATAAAGACTATTAAAAAATATAATAATATTTTTTTAATAAAGTCTTAAAAATTATTTAAATAATAAAAATAAGCCAAAAAGTCCTTATTATAAAAAAAAAATAACAATATAAAAAATAAAAAAAAAAAAAAAATATAAATCTAATAAATTTATTTTTTTATCTTTTGGCTTTTATTAATATAATAATAAAGTTATTAAAATATTATAAATATTATAAATTTATATAAATTATCTTAACTTTAATTAAAATATTTTTATTTATTAAATTATTTAAAAAAAAAATTAAAAATAATTAAAAGAAGTATTTATTAATATATTAAAAAAAAATTAAAAAAAACCTTGAGTATAACTTAGTATATATAATTTAGAATATATTTTTTTATTTATATATTATAAATTTTTAAATAAGTCATTTAATTATAAATATATAAAATTATAAACTTAAGTTTTTTTAAATTATATAAATTATATTTAATATTAGATTATAAAAAAAAATATATATATATAAATAAAGAATTTTATAAAAACTTAAAAATTTTTTTATCTTTATATTATATATAAAGCGACAAGACTATTAAGAATAAAATAATATAAATCTTAATTATTTTTATTATTTTTATTTTTATAATATAAAACTTAATTAAAAAAAAAATTTATTATATCGATAAAATTAGTCTATTTCTTATCCTCCCGCATAGACTCTTTTTAGGCATTAGTTTTTAATTAATTAAATACTTTAATAAAATATAAAAAACCTTAAGTCATTCTAGTCTTTATTCTTATCTCGATATCTTTTCCCTAGTTTCTTACTTTAAAGATTTATAACTTTAATCCTGTTTTATTCTTTTTATACTTAAAGTTTAAGTCATGTTTTAATTATATTTTATTATAATTATGCCCGGTTATTATAATTATTTATTTAATCTTAAAATTAATACTTATATAATAAATTTATTTTATATATTATTCCGGGCTTTATTAATATATTTTTAAGTATAAGTATTATAAGTTAAAGACTTATTGGCCTTATATAATTAAAGTTTAAATCGGGATATAATATTATTATTTTTATTTATTAAATAAATATATAAATTTATTCTTATCTTTATTATATTAAAAATATATTATATTTTCTTTAACTTAATTATAACTAATATATTTTTATAATTAAATATTATATTTAATATATTTCTTTAATAATCTTTTATATATAATTTAATTATTATTTTAAAAAAAAATCTAAAAATAATTAATTAATTTTAATTAATATAATAATAAAAAAATCATTAAAAAAAATAATATATAATAAAAAAAAAACTTTAAAGAAATAACTAATATATTTTATATTTTAAATATATATTATTTTTATTTTATATAATATTTATATTTATTTATAATTAATTATATAATATAAAATAAATTAAAAATAATTAATTATTTATAAATTTCTATAATATATAATTTTATTAATATAAGACTTTATTTAATATTTAATATTTATAATTTTAAATTACTTAAATAAATAAATTATATAATAAAAATAAAAAAAAACTTATTTAATATAATAAATATTTTTAATCTAAAATAAATTAAAATCTTATAATAATAAATTTTCTTAATAATATTTTTTAATTTATTTAAATTTAAAGAAAATTATAAATTAATTATAAAAAACTAAACTTTAATAAAATTATTTAATATAAATAAATCGATTATTTTTTATTTAAGTATAAAATTATATAATATATTATCTTATATATAAAATAATTTATTATTTATTTAAAAATATTTTTTTATTAATTTAATTCATCTCGAATACTTAAGTCTTAATCCTGGACTTCTTGTTTCTAGAATTCATTTATATTTTTATTATTATTAATTTAAATATTTATATTTTTATTATATTTCTTAGAATTATTTATTTTTAATTATGGATATATTTATAAATACTTATAAGAATTACTTAAAACTTATTATAATAAGAATTTTCTTTATTTAAATAAAACTCCGTCTTTTAATAATTAATAACTTTAATTATTTATTTTTAATATCATGAGATAATCTTTAGTTATATCGCGAATTATATTTATTTTTATATATTATTAATCGAGTCAAGGATTTTAATAATATAATCTAAAATAGGATTTATTTTATACTTCGATATAATCCTTTAAGTATTAATATAAAAAAAAAGATTTAAAATATTTTTTTTTAAAATATAATTATGACTAGCGAGAAAATAAATTATAATAATAAAAATCTTAATGATTTTATAAAGTATAATTTTAATAATTATTAAATATATATTTATTTTATTAAAGTTATAAATTTATATATTAATAGATTTTTTTTTTAGATTAAGAATATTATCCGGATAATATATATTTTAATATTATAAAAAAAAATATAATATTTTATTTTTATTTAAAAATTATTATTAATTTAAGTAAAAAATTTAAAATTAATATATATAAAGATTTTTTTTAAAAATATATAAGTTTATTTTTAGTCATTTATTATTTAGATTATATATTAATATTCTTTATTATTTTTACTTTAGTTTTTAATAAATTTATAAAATAATAATAAAAAAAAATTATTATATTTTATTTTATAATATTATATTAATATCTAAAAAAGACTATAAAAATATAAAAAGTTTTTCCGAAAGTTTTATAAAAAAAAAACTTTATATATTAATATAAAAAATATAAATTTAAAATAATTTTATATTTTATTTTTATATTTATATCGTGATTTTTTTTATAAAATTAAAATAAGAGAACCGGTTTATTTTATAAATATTATTAAAATATATTTATTAAATATTTTAAATAAAATAATTAAATAATTAAAAATATAATTATTATAATAATTATTTAAAAAAAGTATAAATATAATATATTTATTAATAAAGATATTAATATCTTAAATATTACTAAATTAAATTATAATAAATAAAATCAAGATAATTATATTTTTATTTTATTAAATATTTTTATAATTAAGTTTATATTTTTTTTTATTATTAATTTTTTTTATATATATAAATTTTATTAATTATTAAATTTTTTAAATTTTTTAATTATTTTAAAAAATTATTAAAAATATTATAATATTATTATAATAATAAATATTATAAAAATTATTTATTATTTTAAAAATTTATTAATAAATATTTAATAAAGTTTTTTTTATATTTATTTTATTTATTATATTTAATATTTTTAAGTTTATATAATCAATAATAATAAACTAGATTATTTTTATTATTTTATTTAAATTAAATTTTTTTAAAGACTAAATATAATTTTTAAGACTATAAAAAAAATATAACTAAATAATAATATATATATAAAATAAATATTTTTTTATAATTAATTTAATTTTTATTTTATTATTAATTTATTTTTATTTAATAATTTTTATTAATATTAAATTTTATTTATATTAAGGTTTAACTTATAATAAATATATTCTAGAATTTAAAGACTTTATTAATTTTTATTTTTTATATTTTATTTTTTATATTTTTAATATTTTAAAATATTATATTTTAATTAAACTTTAAGTTTAAATAAAAAATAAATTAATAAACTTTTTATAGATTTATATTCATTAAATAAAATTATTAAAAAGTAATATATAATAAAAAATATTAATTTAAAGTAAGACTATAATAAACTTCTTTAAAAATATTTTATTTTTTTTAAGATTTTATTATTAATTATAAACTTTAAAACTTTAAAATTAATTATAATATAATATTTATAAAAAATAATAATAATATAGATAATGATTTCCTCTTATAGTCTAGAAACTATATATATAATTAAATTTAATTTTATTAAAATAATTAAAGATTATTTTATTTATATTAATTAAAATTTATAATTAATTTTTTTCTTGTTTAAAATTTATTTATAATTAAATTCCGTTAAAATAATAAAAGAATTATTTTATTAATATTAATTAAAATATATATTTAATTTAAATAATTATATAAATTAATTTATTATTATTATTTTAAATAATTATATAAATTAATTTATTATTATTATTATAAATATTTAAAAATATTATAATTCCTTATAATTTAAATATAAAAAATTTAAAAATAATTATATATTAGTCGATTTAGACATAAATTTAATTTAAAAAAAAATTATTATATTAGATAAAAAAAATAAAAATAAAAATAAAAATAAAAAATAAATTAAATAAATAAAATTTTATATAAATCTTAAAAACTAGCGAATAAGTTTTATAATTAATAACGATGTTTATTAAAACTTAAATAAACTAGAAATTTATATTAAATCCCTTTATGGATTTATATCTCGTGATCTTATATAATATATAAATATTGACTAAAGGCCATGATTAATCAAGAATATAATAAGCGATAATAAATAATGGCCCAACTCGCGTATTTTTCGCGACTCTCCCATAATACTATTTTTTAAAATTATAAAAATATTATTATAATATTATTCTCTCGCGGAATTATTTAATAGTAAGTCGCGGGAACTTAAATATTATCTTTATATAAGAGGAAAAATCACTGGCTTATATATTATAAGTCTTATTTAATATATAATTATAAATATTATCGACACGTCACGTTAAGTAATTCATGACTTAATTATTCTTAAGATTTTTAATATTAACGATATTTTTCTTTTTTGTCTAAGTTATTTAATTATTTATTATTCTTGAGATTAAAGAATAATACTTTATAATTTATAATTAGAGTCTAAACTTATGTTTAATTAATGTCGCGCTTTTATCGACTTTATAATATTAAATATTTATATTAAAAAAATTATAAAGAAGAATAAATTCTTTTATTAATATATAAAGTTATAGCCAGCTCTTATAAAAAAAATAATAACTCTTAGACTTACTTGATATCTTATATAATATTATTAAAAAATATTATAATAAAGAAAATATATATAGAATAATAAATATTTAATAAAGCAGGATAAAGAAAAAAAAAATATAGATTTAAGGAATACTTAAAGATAAATAAAAGTTTTTATATATCGATATTTATTAAAAAGAAAAAGATTTTCGTGTAATAATTTAAGCTATATTTTAGGAAAAAAAATAATACTTAAAGTTATATATAATAAACCAGGACTTTAAAATAAAGAAATATAATTATTTCGCGATTTTTTATATTAAAGTACTCGACGTTATACTTCCTGAAATTTATATAAAAGATTTTTATTTTATATAAGACAATATTCTAATATATATAATAAATAAAGTCAAGAAATAATTTAAGAATAATAGGATTAATATCTTCGACTGGCCTCCTTATTCCCCCGATTTTAATCCGATTAAATATACTTAAAAGAAGCTCAAGAAAATAATAATAAAATATTTCCCGAAGATTTAGGCCGCAAAGGGATTATTAAAACAAGACTTAAAGAATATAGAAGAAATATTAAAAAAAACTTGACTTATAATTTTTACTAGTTTTTTTAAGAATTTAGTAAAGAGTATAAAAAAGAGAATTAAGGCTATAATTAAGACAAATGAATAATATACTAAATATTAGACAAATGTACTAGAATTCTGTCTAATTTATTTAATTTAAAGAATAATTTTAATTAATTTAATTATTTCAGAATTATTTTAACGTGATTAATTATAATTATTTAATTAAATAAAATATAATTAAAATCTTATAGATTTTGGTATTCTGATACTTGAGTTATTATTAATTATTTAATATTATATAATCTTTTCTTTAATATTAATTTAAGTAAAAAAAAAATTAAAAAAATTAAAAAATAATAATCTATTATATTATTTATTAAAAAATCTTAAAAATTTTAATATTATTAATTAAAATAATAATTTATTAATAATAAAACTTAATTAAATTCTTTTAATTATTATAATAATATTAAATTAAAGTTTTATTTTATATACTAGATTACTTTATTTAAAAAAAAATTCTTAAATAAAAAAAAATAAAAAAAATCTTTTTTTAAACTTTTATATAATTATTAAAAAAAAATTTATTAATAATATTATTAATTATCTTTAAGTTAAAAAAAATAATCTTTTATTAATATTATAAATAAATAAATATAATCCTGTCTTTTAAATTTTATTTATATAAAATTAATAAATCTTTAATTTATAATATTTATACTTAAAAATATATTAATAAAACTTTAAATAATATATAAAATAAATTTATTAAATAAATATTAATTTAGACTTAAATAAATTAAATAAATAATTATAATAATCGAAAAGAATTATTTTTAAAATAATAAAAATATAAATTTAAACTTTAAGTAATAATATAAAAAAGAATAAAATAAGATTATAATTATAAAACTTTAAATTAAGAAATTAAAAAAAAAATATTAAAATAAGACTTAAAGATTAATTTTTTATATTTTTTATTTTATAAACTAAAAATTAATATTTAAAAAAAACTTATATATAAAAATAAAAAATAAATATAAAAAACTTTTTTTAAATATTATAATTTTTTTTTTAAAATTTATATATTATTTAATTTATTTTAATATAAGTTTTAAAAAAAATATAAAAATAATTATTTAATTTTTTTTTTATATATAGATTTAATTAAATAAAAATATTTAATAAAAAATAAAAACTTAATTATATTCTTTATTTAATAAATTAATTAATTATTTTTATAAATTATAAAATATATTTAATTTTAATATATATATATAAAAAATATTTATTAAAAAATAAATTAATTAAATAAAAAATATAAATTTAAATATTAATATATATTTAAATTTTATAAAACTTAATATATATTTTTATAATTATAAAAAATTAGTCCAGAATCCAATAATTAAATTAAGAATTTTTATATTTTTTATATATTTTTTTTTAATACTTAAATAAACTTTTAATAAATTTAAAGATATTTTTAATTATTTTTATATATATTATATACTCGAGACTAACTTTAAAAATTTATATTAAATTATAAAAATTAATATAAATAATAAAAAATATAAAAGTCTTATAAAATAATATCTTTAATTAAAAAAAAAAAATTTTAAATAAATTTTTTTTTTATATTATTAAATAATATTTATATTATTTTTTTATATTTATTTTTTAATCTCTTAATCTTTAGTATTATACTTTAAATATATTATAAAAATAATTAAAATTATATTTTATTAATATAAATAATTTCTTGATTTTTAATAATAAATTATAAAAAATAATTTCTTAATATAATTATTTAATATTTATTATATTAAAGTAAATAATAAAATTTAAATTCTTCGAGATAAGATTATAAAGAAAAGAGTCATTTATTAATCTAGATAAAAAGTTAAGAATAAAGAATAATTAAAAATTATTTAATAATAAAATTAAAAAAGAATTACTTTATTATTATTTTATACTATAATCAAGACAAGGCCAGTCTACTCGAAATCTAGGAATAACTCTGGCTAATTTTAAGAAGCCGGATTAAAGGATACAAGATTTTATAAAAAGCTCTAGTTATATTCCCTTAATGACAAGATGACGTAAAAGGCCATGATTCTTGTAAGACTACTCTCCAGGCGTTTATATAATGGCAAGGCGCTCACTATAGCAGGGTATACTAAAGAGTCGTGAAGCAGAGACAGGTATATTATAGTAGATTATTGGGGGGGGGGGGGGCGGGTCTTATATATCGAGAGACGCTCGACGGATTTATATTAGTCTATATATAGTACTTATATATACTTGCAGTAACTAATAAATCCGGGAGATATTATATTCTAAATCCCGGGTTAGGAATAACCGGACCAGTATTAATGATTACCCGGAAATTATTTCCACGTCCTATCCTATTACGCCATTATACTTTCTAAGACTTAGTTTAATCGGGACTTAGAATATTAATCAATAAATCTAGATTCTAAACTAGTTAAGTAAACTAGATTTAATATACTTAAAATATATATAAATTTAAAGAATTTATTTTAAGAATTTTAAATCTTTTATATTAAGATTATCAAGAAAATAATATAAACTTAATTATAATCACGCCTATGCCTATACTCCCTTCTTTATTTCTTTCGTTACGTCTTCTAGATTAATTATAATTTTTAAGAGAGTCTTCTTCCCTGTCTAATTTCGGCAAAAAAAATATATTTATTTTTTATTACTTTCTGCAAGTAGGAATTTATTTATTTAATACTTCTTTAGTACTACCTCTTTTTAGTAAGGAATATAAGAAAAATAATTTTTATAAATAATAAACTTATTTTCTTTCTTCTCTACGCTAAAGATTATCCCGGAATTCTATATTTTTTTTTTTTTATATTCCAGCCGAGTCCAGTAAGTTCGGTATAATTAAGTATAAAGTTAAGTATAAAACTAAATCTAGTACCCGTGCCAAAAGAATATCCAGTATCTAGTCCAAGAAGTCCCTAAAGAATTTATTATAAAATTAAGATATTAATTAAAGAATTAAATATATAAGATAATTATTATAAAAATAATCTTGAATCCTTAAGAATAAAAAAGATCCGGTATTTTAATAATTATTATATATATATAGTAAGGCCTACGTTAACGAGAAAATAAATCAAGATGGGAGGATAAAATAAGACAAATATAATAAAAGGACGTATATAGATTACTAAAATATATTAATATATATTTTTTTATAAATTAAATTTTATTTATAATTTACTATCGATAATATAAACTAGTTTACTCGGGCCGGATTTAGATTTCCTTATATAACTAGTTTTATTTAATAAAATAAAATAAATAATAAATAAAAAAAAATTAAAAATTTTTTTTTTTTATAAAATATTTATAATATTAATAATATTTTTTTTAGATTAAGATAAAATATATAAAGTCATGGCCTTATAATTAAGTCTAGAATAAAGATATAATAATTATATATAAAATATTTATTTATTAAAAGATTTATTATTAGACTAAAGAATTTTTTTTTATAAACAAGATTCTATAAATTATTTATTTTTTAAAGTTTTATTATTAATATAAAAATATATAATACTTAATAAAAACTAATATATATTTAAAAATATAAACTAAGATCAAGATTAATAAAATTATATTCTTAAATTTAATAACGCTATAAACTAGATTCTTTTCTCGACTTTTCCCGTATTAAAAATCTAGATAATTATTAATTTCTTTAAGTATAATTTTTATATTTATTTAAAGGACTCTTAATTTATTTTATATAATAAAAATAAAATCCTAATTATTAATAATATATTATATTAAGTTATTTTATATAATATAATACACGATTATAAAATATATAATATAATTCCTTAAAAATATTTAATAATTATTAAGACTTAATAATTATATCTTAAGTATTTTTTTATATATATTATTATTAAGATTAATATTTTATTTATAAAATTATAATTTCTTAATAATTAAATTTAGTCTTAAATAATTAAATTAAACTTATTTTAATTAAAGAATCTTTTAGTAAATACTAAAAATCTCTTTAAGATAATTAAATATATATAAATCTCGTTAAAATAATTAAAAACTTTAATTATAATATTTAAAAACTTTATTTATTAATAATTTTATTTATATAAAACTTTATTAAAATAATTTAAAAATTATATAAGTTTAAAAAAAAAATTAATTTAAGTATAATAAAAAATCTTAATTATTTTTAATATTATATATATTTTTTAATAAAATTTAATCTTAAAATTTATATATTTTTATTTTATAATTAATTTATTATATTATACTAAATAATAAAAAAATAAATATAATAATAAAATATATTAAATTAATTTTTAAAAATATACTAAAAATAAATAAATAATTAGCGAAGACTTATAAATATAACTTAATACTAAAATATATATATATAATTCTTTTAAAAATATTTATATAATTATTTTTAAAATAATAATAATTTTTAAAATAATAATAATCTTTAAAATAATAATAATCTTTAAAATAATAATAATCTTTAAAATAATAATAATCTTTAAAATAATAATTAAAATAAAATAATAATTTATTTTATATATAAAAAATTATTATTAAAGTTTTATATCACGTAAAGAAATAAAAAAAAATATAATATTTTTTAAAAAAAAATAATTTTATAAATAATTATATATACTTTAATTAAAATAATTATAATGACTAAAAAAATCATTAAGATAAATAAAATTAATATTATACTTTTTATTATATTAATATTAATAGACTTAATTATTAATATTAATTAATTATATAAAAAAATAATTAAATAAAACTCGTTATTTTATTTATTATTAATATTAATTTATAATAAATTTATCTAAATAAAAAAATTAAGACTTATTATTATTTTATATAATTAATAAAATAAAGTATTATATTAAAGTAATTATTAATAATATAATATAATAAATATATATAATAAATTAACTTTATATATATATTTTTAATTTATTATTTTTATAATTATAAAGGAATTTATCTTAGCTTTAAACTTTAAAGATTACTCGAGAGATTTATTTATAATAAAATCTTTTAATTTAATCAAGATTATAATAATATTATTTAATAATTATATAAAATTAATATAATAAATTAATAAAAATAAAATTTATTAATATTAAATTAATATAATCATAAAATAATTAATTTTATACTTAAATATTTAGTCTTATATTAAAAAAATTTTAATCTAAAATTCTTTTTAAAAATATATATAAAGACGACAAAATTATTTAAGTCTTAATTTTTTTAAAAAAAAAAAAAATATAATAAAAGAAAAAGATTAAATTAAAAAAAATATATAAATTATAATTATTATATAAAAAAAAAATATTAAGACTATATAAGATAAATTTAATAATATTAATCCTAGACTTAATAATATTAATCTTAAACTTAATAATAATAATTTTAGTTTTTTTTTTAATAAAAAACTTATAATAAATTTCTTTAAATATTTTAAGTTTTTTTTTAATTAATAATAAAAAAATCTAAAATTAATTTATATATTATTATAATCTTAATTTCTTTTATAATATATATTATTATTTTTAACTTTAATTTTATTTTATTTAATATTAGATTAAATCCTTAATCTTATATATAAACTATATTTATATTATAAATATATATAATATTTAAATTATAAATTTTTAATATATTATATTTTTTACTTTTATATTTAATTAATTAAATAATAAAATTAATTAATTAAAACTAAATATCTTAAAGTTTAATATATTAAAAAATTCTTTTATTATAATAAATATTTCTAGATTTATATAATCTTATAAATTTTTTTTATATTCTTTAAATTTTTTTTAAAAATATTAAAACTTATTTAAATTAATTATAAAAATAAATATTTATTAAATTTTTTAAAAAAATATATTATATAATTAAAAAAAAAAAAAAATAAAAAAAAAATATTATTATTATTTAATTAACTAAAAGTTTTATAATAAAGTAATTATAATTTATATATTTATATTAAATGTCTTTTATAATATAAATAATATTATTAATAATTTTAATTTATAATATTTTAATTTATCTCGTTATTTTTTATATTATAATAAAAAAATTAAGTTTAGAAAAATTAAATAAACTAAATATATTCTTTATTATATTTCTTAAATATTAATATAAAATAAAAAATTTATTTTTATATAATAATAAAATAAAAAATTAAATAATTATTTTATTAAATCTTATTATAAAATTTTATTAAAGTAAATAAAGTAATAAATATAAAAAAAATAAAAAAAAAATAAAAAAAACTAATTAAGTTTATTTATTAAAATAAAGTAATATTATATAAAGCTAATATATAATAATAAAATATTCTTTAAGAAATCCGGAAAAATCTTAATAAAAATAATATTAAAATAATTAAGACTAAATAAAAAACCAGGATTTAAAAAATAAGACTTAAAATAAAATATTTATCTAAATAATAAAATTTAATTTATTTAAAATAATATTTTCTAATAATAAAAATATTTATATATTTTTTTTTTTTTAAATAACTTTAAATTTTTATTTTACTTAAATAATATTTATTTATATAATAATTATTTTTTAATATTATTTTTTTAAGAAATAACTAAATCTTAATCCGGATAAAATTTTATACTAGTTAAAAAATTTTTTTTAATAAATAATAATTTATTTATATTTATATATTATATAAATTATTTAATTTTTTAAAAATTAATATTTAAAAATATAAAAAAAAAATTTATTTAGACTTTATTTTATTAAAATTAATTTATTAAAATAATAATAATTATAATAAAAAAAATATAATAATAATAATAATTTTTTTTCGGGATAAAATAAAATAAAATAAAATAATATTAAATTATAAAAAAAAAATTTTTAATTATTTTTTTAAATCTATATTAATAATATTTAATTTATAATATAATAAAATACTTAAGTTATAGGAATAAATAATAAGACTTTAAATTTAGATCTTAATAAATTTATTAAATATAAGAAAAATATAAAATAATATATATAAAATAATATATATAAAATAATATATATAAAATAATATATATAAAATAATATATATAAAATAATATATATAAAATAAATATATATAAAGTGGATTTATATAGACTAAAGTAATTATCACGAGTATATATATAGACTAGGACTTTAATTATTATAATTTCTTTATTTAATGACTTTTATTAAATAATATTTATTAATTATTTAATTCTTATTTATTTCCCTTAATTAAGACTTTATTAAAGTCTTGAATAAGACTCCGAATATTAATTATAATAAAGAAGATTTTTTATATTTTTTTTTTATAACTTAAATATATATTTTTATCTTTTAAAATTTATTATTTATTATATTTATAATATTTTTATTACGGGATTTCGGGTTTATTATTCCGAGTAAATATATCTCGAAGTTAAGTTATTAAAGTAATTAATATAATTTTAAAAACTTTAAATAAATTTAAGAAATAAGACTTATAGTTTTTTATTAATAATAATATAATTAATTAATTTATTTTATAGTTTATAAATTAGTTTTTATTATAGATTAAATAAATATTTATATTATTTAAAATAATATTTTAATTATATTTATAATAATTTTAATAATTTTATATTTTAAGTATATAAAATAAAAATAAATATAAATTATTAAAATAATTAATATAATTCTAGAAACTTTAAATAAATATAATTTTGGATATAATTATTGTCTTATTTATATAGATTAAAAAAATTACTTTACTAAAGTTAATAATCTTGGCCAGATTTTATTATAGACTAAATTATAATAAATTTAGTCACTTTAAATATAGTCTAATATATAAGTTCATCCCGCTTCCCGTAATACTTAGTCAAGTATTAATATATTAATATAAATAAAAAACAAGAAGATTAAGTATTATATAAAATCACACGAATTTATAAATTATTTATATATATAAGCCTAGTTTTATAATAGTCCTAAAGCCTAAACTAAAAATAACAGGAATAAGTAAAGTCATTAGAATTCCTATACTTCCTGCTTCGCTAATGATGGGCAAGCTTTAAATTATAAAGAATATAAAAATAAAACTCAAAAGAATAATATATTAATAGTTTATTCCTTACCCCCTCCTCTTTCCTAATATAATATCCTTATAACACCAGGAAATTTTATTATAATAAATATTTAAACCTAATATAAAATTTAATAAATTTATCGTTAAATATATATTAATCTTCTTTAGATTAATAAAAGACCCAAGAATCATGCATTAAGGAAATAACTAAGACCGACTTCGACTTAATGAACCTTATATCTATACTTAATATAATAAAGCTTTATTACTTTACTCGTTATCTCTATATTCTTTCTTCTTTTATTGACTTCCTTATCCTCTTACTTAATTCGCCCCAGTGCTTGACAGTGCTTCTTAAATTCACTAGACTCTCTCACATGATTATTTATTTTAATATTATTCTTTTATAAATATAAATTAATTTATTTTTATTTTTACTTTAAATAAATAAATTTTATTAATAATTAAAAAAATTATAATTAAAAAAAAATATAGAGTTTAAATATTATATAATAAATATTTATTTAATCTAATTATACTTAACTTTAAAATAATAAAGTTATTAATATTAAAGTCTTTATATTATAAAAAAATAAGTCTTTAAATAATAATAATAATAAAAATAAATTTAATAATAATAATCTTAAATTTTATAATAATAATAATAATTTATATTTAAATAAAAATAAATTAAGTTATTTAAGTATAAAAATAAATATTTTATAAAATCTTATAATTAAATAATATTTATTAATATATAAAAAAAAAAAATTATAAAAATAAATCTTTTATTAATTTTTAAATAATATTTAATTTATAATATATATATATTTAAATATTATATAAGTTAAAGATAAATAAACTTTCTTATACGGATAAATAAACGACTTTTAATATATATTTATTTATTAATATTTATTAAAATAAATCAAGTAATATATTATATATAAACTTAAGAATATTTTATTTATTTATTATTATATATATTATCTCGGATATAAAAATTAAAGTTATTATCTTTAAGTTATTATTTATTAAGTATTAAAAAAAATTATTAAAAAAATAATAATATTAAAATTTTTTAAAAAGTTTTATTTTTATATAAATTTATATTCCGTAATATTATATTATAATCTTAATATTAAGAATAATAAAACATTTTATAGATTTTTAATACTTAAGATAAAAAAAATTAAATATTTATTTTTAAGGATATTAATATATTATTAATAAAATTCTTAATAAGTTTTAAATTTAATAATAATAAATTTTTTTACTTCTTTTTATATTCCTTTAATAATAAGTGTTTTTAATTAATAATATAAGGGGAATTAAATAATTTTTAAAATATTAATTCTTTAAATATCTTTTATAAGAAATTAATAAATATAAAAATTATATTAAACGAGAGAACGAGATGAGTAAAGAAAAAAAGAAATAAAGATTCCTTATTTATTTATTAGGCCTAGTAGTGTCTTTAATTAAAAATAATTACGGGATTAATTATATAAATTAATTAATTTACTTTATTATATTATATAGATTTCCTTAAAACTTTACAATAAATAAATACTTTTAAGTCCTTGCCTCGCTTATATATTTACCTCCTTTCCCAAATAGCTAATCACCTTAAAAGCATTCTTATCTTTAATTAGCGTCTTGAGATTGGTATAACTTTACGGGTCGAGTCCTTTTCTTTAGCTTTTTAAGAATGAGGACCACGCATTCCGAGAGATCAAGCTCCGTGTCGATAAGGTTCAAGGAAAGAGCTGCTTGACCAACTTCCACGGTCTCGACTTTATATCCGACAAGCTCCGATCCCTCGTCCAAAAGTGGTAATCTTTGATTGAGGCTAACGTCATAGTCAAGACCACTAACGACTACCTCCTCCGCCTATTCGCCATTGCTTTCATTAAGCGTAAACCCAACCAAATCAAGAAGACCACTTATATCGCCTCCTCGTAAATCAGAGCTATCCGAAAGGAGATGACCGAGATTATTCAACGCGAAGTTACTAGTTATACCCTCACACAACTCACTACCAAGCTTATCCCCGAGGTTATCGGTCGTGAGATTGAGAAGGTTACCTAAGGCATCTACCCATTATAAAACGTGCGTATACAAGGAATGGTTAAGCAGAATAATTTTTTGACAGTTTAATAGGTCCACATCCGCAAAGTCAAGCTCTTGAAGGCACCCAAGTTCGATCTCGGCGCTCTTCTCAAACTCCATAGCGAGTCGAACACAGATAAGTCGGGTCAGAAGGTTGAGCGGGAGTTCAAGGAAAAGGTGTTAGACGAGGTATGAACGGCATGGCTTGTGATACTGGGGTGTTTCTACTGGGCATACTGGTCATTTGCATATAGTCAGGTCTTCGCTTTGGGCATATGGGCGTGACTGTGTGCCGGGTCCCATCGAACTAGCAAAATGGATTTCTCAAAATTATTCAAGGTGCCTGTGCCTGTTATTGTGCTTGAGAAACTGTGCAAAGTTGCACATGCGAGGGGCGTTTTGAGGAAGTCAACCCTATAGGTACTCTATATTCAACAACATGTCAAAGGTCATGCAATGCTTAGTCAGACTCAGAAGATCGAACCTCAAGGTGCATGAGAGTAGTTCTTTCTAAGCCTCATACCCTGACAGATAATCCTAACTGTTTGCTTCATTGCAAAACCAAAAGTCATGAACCAATACCATCCACCACGATTCGGTGTGGAGGATGAACTTGATACCAGAGCGAACAAGGAAGCCCACCCATCTCTCGTCAGACTGGGCAACAGCAAGCACTCCGCAACCAACCCAGATTACTATCACTACGATGGATTCGGTGCTGGTGTGACGTTTGCACGAGAACTGTTCGATAGCCCAGAGGCGCAACAAATCCAGGAGCGAGTGCAACGGGCATTGACGGTCAGTGCCTTAGAAGACATGGAAGACGCGTGGAGCAGAGACAGCGTGCTCTTAAATTCGAAATATCCAGCCAGTGACACCCGGAAGCCAGAGGCGATGGGATCTCTGTGGGCTGTTGGAGAAGCGAGACCCGGCGATGAAGTGGAGGAGGGAGATGTGAGGACGGGCTACCAATTCTATGTTGGAAGCAGCATGAAACAGCGGCGCAAGAAGCCTCCATCTGTCGTTCTTGAGGACTCGCTGTGGGAAGACCTGATCTATGAAAACTCGCCGGATGGAATGCCTGTTCACAGGCGTTTCTTTCGATGTGCTGAGCCAGGATTGATCTCGGAGCAACGATATGCGAATCCCGAGCATTACGAAGACGCGGAGGAAGATGGCAACGCAGATGCAAGCAGAGGCCACGATGGCGGTCAAGTGTTTGTCTATGGGTTCCCAAAGTCGGACGAGGCTCGGGTGGGTGACTATTTCCCGCCGTGTGGTCACCCACCCGAGTATGGCTGTGTGGATCTCTGCAGAGCCGTTGGCGTTAGGGATCTGGATGAAGGATTTGTGTTTGAAGATGATGATTTGGCACCTAGAGGGGCGGTTGAGGAATTTGCTGAGGACGACTTACATATGAAACACACCTGGATAGGAGAACAGGAGATGCATTCCGAAAATAATGCAAGTGGCGATCACGCTGTCGAAGAACACGAGCATGCATTGAACACTGGTGGGTACGATGAAAATGGAAATTGGGTAGGTGGACAAGAGTTGAGGAGCGCGAACTACGACCACGAAAGCGGTAAATACGATCTGCAAGCAGAGTTAGGGTCGAATCTTGATCATGACGAAGGCGGAGGCGGTGAGAATTATATTCCAGCTGTTTCGGAACTGAATATCCATGATCACGAGAACAATGATTCCTACCCAAAAATAGATCCCGGATCGAATCTTGATGGCCATGAAGGCGGCGAGAATCACACAGATGAGGAGTTAGCGAATTACCCTTATGATTCCGACGGTGAGGAGGACTACGTGGACGCGGAGTTAGGAGAGGATCTCGATCTACGTGAAGGTGATAGCGATTACGTAGACGCGAACGATGGATCAGACCTGGATGGATATGAGGGTCTTGAAAGACGTGAAGAGTTTGGAATTGCTGGTGGATCTGTGACTGCTGAATACGGGGAAGACTTCGTGGATGCAGAAGCAGGAATGGAATTGGTTGAGTACGAGGTTGACGAGATCTTCGAAGATATGGAGGTTGGGGTGTAATGGATGATGGCAAGATGCACAGGAGTAGGAGGTGTATGTTGTCATGCCTGAGAACAATTCCATCTTTTTCCACGTCGATAGTAGATGCCAGTACCTCTTACGGTGTGTAACTTGCTCACACCCTCGACCTATATCTAGTATTTCCAAAGCTCCTTACATAGTTTCCTTTAAGAACTGTATAGCATCTGTTCCACTATAATTCAAGATTAGAGATCACAAAACTATGTCGACTGTCAAGACATTACAGTAGATGACTAGATTTCAATTGACCAGAATGGCAAAGCAGAACACAATAACAAAACTATCACTCTCATTCATTTCCGATTAACTAACTACTTTATGAATCCAAGACAGAAAAAGCCAAATAGTATCAAACATTGACTAGAACATCAGTGACCTCTACCTCCTGCCCCTTTGAGCATTCAGGTTCGCTCTGAATGCCGCGCCTTGGCATTGTGTGTTATTTCTGTATCGTGCGCCTTGGTTGTTTATGTTATTCACACCGGCTGTGGTCCTCATCTTCTCCTGGCCCACCTTCCTCTCACTCTGTGCTCTTGCCTGACCCACCATGTTCTCGTTGGCAACCTTCTGGCCACCCACCATCCTCTCACTCTGTGCTCTTGCCTGACCCATCTCGTTCTCGGTGGTAACCTTCTCGTCACCCACGAGCCTCTCAGTCTGCGCCTTTGCCTTGCCCAAGTTGGTTTCATTCGTAACTTTCATCTCGCCCATGTTCTTCTCATTTGTAACTCTGATCTCGCCCATGTCCCTTTCATTTGAGTATTTCTGTGCGCCCAGATTTCGCTCATTTTCGGTTTTCTGGACGCCCATGTCTGCTGTGTGTTGGAGTTCGTTGTTGCGGTTTTGGTGCATGAGATCATTCTTGGCCCGAAGACTGTCGTTCTCGATGCGGCCCTTGTGGAAGAGGGTGTCGTTGTTGATGCGGCCCGTCTCCCTCAGTGTGCCCATTTTCTGGTTGTCCGTGGTGACATTGAACCTCGCCTGGTTCTGGCGGTCTTGCTCCGTCAACTGGTGTTTATCTTGCAGCGTTCTGGTATCAATTTGGCCGAGCGTCTCACGGGTGCGGATCGTGTCATCGTTATTGCTCCTTCGGTACCTGTTCATCGTGTCCTCGGTCATGAGCTTACGCTGGTCGCTTGCCGACTGGAAGCCGAGCTGCGCCTGCTGGCTCTCTTGGTCGTAGTAGTTCTTTCGTTGATGCGCTATCTTGGCAATCTCTTCCGCACGCTCTTGCGTGGAAAGCCTGTCGGCGCTCATGTCGACCGTGTGCTGCAGTCGGTAATCCATATCGGCTCTGTCGACGCCGCTTCTCTGCTCCTTGAACCACAGATCCTGGCCCATCGCTTCGCCCTTCAACGAATTCTCGCGATGCATACCATCCAGTCTGAGATTTTGCTGAGCTTGAGATCCACCCAATTTGATGTCCTGCTCTTGGTCTAAGTACCCTAGTCTTTGTTGAGTAGCTATGCTGTCGTGCTGGAGTTGCTGCCCACGCGTCTGCTCGTCAACTAGGAACTTCAACCGGTGTGAACCTGCCACCTCGTCTAAGCGGTGGTCGAGCAAATCGTCCTTGTAACGCGACGTCAACGCATGCTCCCTGCTGCGGAACTGAAGTTGCTGCATCCGAGACATGCCTGTTATATCGGTTGTTTGCGAAGCAACCTCCTCGCGATGTTCCATTTCAAGAATGTGCCTCTGCGTCGTCCACTTGTCCCGCTCTTCCATTTCTTCCTGTTCCCGACGGAGCTTGCGTCTATGGTCTTCCTGCTCCTCCTCCATTTTACTAGTACGGATCCATTTCTTGCGATCCATGTCTGCGATCCGCTGAGGCATCCCAACAGCGTCTGCTGGCTGCTGCATGCGCTCCTTGGCGTAGAATCTATCCTCGGCGCTGGCATCTTGGAGCACGATCAGGACCTGCTTTGCCTTTACTTCGGTCTGAGCGATCAGACCCTTTTTGATATACATTGTCGGAGAGTAGAAGTGGCTGTCCACCTCAACCACGTTTTTCTCGTCGTTGAGATCTTGCCACAACGATTTCTCGATGAGCTTTTGGACAACGGGCACCGGATCCTCATTCTCCATGGCATAGAATATTGCTGTTTTGTCCCGGTACTTCCTCAGGGGAGTCGCTTTGGCTGTGATAATCGCTACGATTGTATTCTGTAGACTAATCGGATTGGCCGCAGGTCTACATTTGTAGCACAACTCGCATAGCGGACTGCGACCTCCGTGCTTGAGGGAAGGATAGTCTATCTTATGGCCTGCGGCAATGAGCATTTTCAAAGCTTCTGCATGAAGCTCTCTTGCTGCTTCATGGAGACTTCCGTCGTCAGTAGGGGCGTGCTTTTTGATCAACGAGGTGATGGCCGATGTGTTTCCGTTGCGGGCAGCGTAGAATTGAGCGGTGTGATCGAAACT
>Ga0302221_10000159_pt1 | contig 60238 bp, 96 predicted proteins | sample II_Palsa_E2_1_FD_193517 | JGI IMG/M metagenome (GOLD analysis project Ga0302221, IMG submission 193517) | Peat permafrost microbial communities from Stordalen Mire near Abisko, Sweden - II_Palsa_E2_1 | ecosystem: Environmental > Terrestrial > Soil > Palsa > Peat permafrost | place: Sweden... | reverse complement strand
TAGGACATGGCGCTGCCCGATATGCCGCTACGACGCACGCTGGTCTGACGCTAATTTTGAGGAGATGACCTGTGAAGCTGACGAGCGATGACTTGGTGCTCCAAAGCCTGTACGCGCGCGGAGCCCGCAGGACGGTGTGCCGATGAAAAGACTGTGCGAGAAGTGCCGGGTTGATTACGATGACGCCAACTGTTCGACGATCTGTCCTCACAATCAGATTATGTCAGATGAAAACTTGAAACAGAAGAAAGCCGCGATCGAGCTATTTGGCCACGACGTGTGCTTTGCGCACGAGCCTAATGGCAAGCGGTACCACATCCAGGCGATGGGCTGGAACGGGATGCTCACGCTTGCCGGAATGTCCGGGGAATTCGCTCCGCATCTGTTTGTTAAAGCAAAATGACGGCCGAAGAAATCACGTTTGTTTGGGTAATTGGAATAACTTGTGGTTTCGTCGGCCTTATAATTGGCGGCGTGATCGGCTACCACATAAAGAAGTGGGGATGAAGATGAAGAACAGCGAACGATTACTGCGGTACGTGAACAAACGTCCAGATATGGACGTTTTGCCGCCGCGGCCTGGCGACAAGGTGGACGTCGTAGAGTTCTACGTGCGTCAGCTAAAGCTGCACAAGCCATTGGACATTCCGGATCTTGTGTTGTCGAGGATGATATTGCATTCTTCGGGGTTGTGGGTATCCGAACGCAAGTCACTTGAGCTTACCGATCTTGCCCAGTTTCCAGTACCGCAGATGCCACAATCCGGTTTTTTGTTTAGTATTGGTTCGGCCACTCCGTCTATGGTGTGGACGGGTGTTGACGAAGCAGAAAAGAATCCCATCCCTCCGGACTCTGCGTCATTTGAAATGAATCTGACCGAGGCGCTGGTTGGATGGCGAGTTTGGCATGTCGGTCGCGATGGATTTTTGCGATCGATTTATGCGCACAACGGTAAATTTAAGGCGAAATGGATGCCCGACGTACCGATGGAGTCAGCGTGCAAACACAACCATGAAGTCCCTGCCGAGTTCTGTCAGTGTGGCGTGTACGCCAGCGATTCTCGAGAGGAGGCCGAAGATCGGATAGTGGATCATGGGATTATTTTAATCGTTGGCGAGGTCTACGGTTGGGGTCGTTACGTCCGCGGCGACAGTGGATGGCGTGCGCAGTACGCGTATCCGAAAGCGTTTCACGTTGGTCGCGAAAGTTTTTCACCAGATGTCTTTGATAATTTGCGGCAATACCATGTCCCCGTTTACGTTGATCAGCCCACGTTGTTTTATAACCCGGAGGATGACGGATATGAAAATCGGCAAGAAGACACGTACGGGAATAGCGGAACCGATCCGGAGCCCGATGCCGGTGAAAGCGCCGGCGAAGACGCCTGAAAAGGTTCCGACCGAGGCCGTGAAAGTCTTGAAGATAGTTTGAAAAGGAGACGGTGATGAAAGTAGCGCTTGTTATTGTCGTGGCGGTTATATTTCTTTACGGAATCGGTTTCTTGATGACCGGAGGAGATCTGGTCATTTACCGATTCTGGGCGCCTAAACAGGAGAACGCGAAGCGCGTAGTGTTCGAGAACACGCAGAGCTACGTGCAGGGTAAACAAGAATACCTCTCACGTCTTTGCCAACAGTATAGGGACACCGCTTCAGCCGACCAGAAGGCTTCTCTGCGGACGATGATCTTGGATGAAGCTTCAACCGTAGACAACTCGAAATTATCTGGCAGCGTGCCGGCGTGCATTAACGCATTGGGTGGTGGTCAATGAAGTTAGGGATGATTGCGCTGCTTTTTGCGATGTGGTTGGGACAGCAAGGAAGCAGTTGCGACGATGCAACCCCGCCTTCAGATAAAGCGCAAAGGGATCAGCAAGAGCAATTGAGCAACGAAAGTAACCGGCAGGTGGGAATGCCGGGGATCACCAACTTCACCGAGAAGAAAATTGTTCGCAAGCTTTACGAATTGCGGGACCAGAACATCGCTACGCACACTTATGTCATGGATCTGAATGGCAGATTATTTCATGTCTGCGAATCGATCGGGTATGGGCTGCCTTATGGTGTGCAGTTTTCAAACCCGGATAAAGTAATCCAGAGTTACAGTTCGTCCTTTGGCGCTATCCCGCAGTCGGAGCCCAACGGTTTGTTCATGCCGCCGACCGCTGAAGGTACCTGGGTAATTTGTGCGAGTCACGAAAAGGCCGGCGACATAGCTCCGGTTTATGTTGAGCCGCGAGTTATTGTCAGTCCGTTTAAGTTGAAAGCAGTAGGTGAGTGGCAGGAACAATGATTGGGAAGTCTTGACTTTGAGAAGGCGCTCGCTGTAGTCTGTCGGTGTTTGCGAGGGAGATGTTCTTTCCGGGGGGCGGTGGCCACATCCATCGCCCTTCAATCCTCATGTGGGAGGATGCGGTGAATCAATTTACAACTAAGGTTTTACTTTGGTACAGCATGATGTACGGGTGTTTCAAGACACTACCGAATAAGGAAAAGAAAGCTCTCGAAAGATGGGAAACCTTCAACGGTTGTACATCTGATTGGCCCGGCTGGGAGAAATACATTGGTAAGCGGCCGGCGCCGCCTCCTTGCGTAAAAATAAAAACAGCGTTCGTTTCATCGCACCTGAAGCTTTTAATTTTCAAACGCGACGGCTATAAGTGCGTGTGGTGTTCCTCGGCAGTTGATCTGGTACCCGATCATATCGTTCCGAGCTCCCGTGGCGGCCCAACCACGATCGACAACCTTCGGACTCTTTGCGCAAAATGCAACAATTCCAAAGGCAGAAGGCTCGATAGTGAGATGAAAAAAGGGGGCGCGCGTGAGCTCGAAGGACGTTAAAAAGAACCTTTTGCCGTGGCTAGATCGCCCTGTTTCCTTCCATCGAATCCTCGCTAAAGCGTGCGGCGACGTCGCATCTGGACTCTTTCTCTCGCAGTGTATTTACTGGCAGTACGTGGTGCTCCCGGCGATGCCGGACGAGAAGAAAAACAAGCACCAACTCGAAGGCTGGTTCTATAAGACCCGCGAGGAATGGCGTGAGGAGACGTGTCTTAGCCGTCGAGAGCAGGAGGGCGCCCGCAAGAATCTGAGAAGCTTGGGGTTCTTGGAAGAAATGCTCGCCGACGTCCCTGCTAAACTCTATTTTCGGGTTAATCTTGAGGCTCTAAACATAGCTTTTGATCCCACCAACTTGCAGGGCGGAAACGTACCAACAAGGGAGCTCGATACGGACCAGCAAGAAGGTACTGAACGTACCAGCAAGGAGGCTCAAAACGAGCCACCATTTAGTTCTTCAGAGAGTACCTCAGAGAGTGCGCCAGAGATTTCTCGCAGCGCCCCCCGAAGAAATAGAAACTCACCCCCCCAAGGGGGTAAGTTTCTTACACCTTCTCAAGAAACCAGCAGCGAGGAAGACCTCAACAGCTTAGACGAGCCCCAGGCGGCGCCGGCGAACCCGGAGGAGTACGAGGGGGTGGACTTGCGGTTCTCGCAGGACATCGTGGCCTGGATGCGGGACGCGGCCGGGGTGTGCGGGAAGCACTGGAAGCACGGAGGGAAGCGCGGCAATAAGGGGCCGCATAAGGCCATGGAGTCGCCGATCAGGGAGAAAGAGCGGTTTGTGGGGCGGCGCAACTTTCGGTCGTGGTGGGTGGATTTCTTGCGGTCGCCGCAAAGCGATGAGCCGATGTACCCGTACGGGGCATTCTTGGAGGGGCCGTACCAGGTTCGATTGAACCAGTTGCCGCCAGATCCAGCAGATGCACCGCCTGAAATTCCGGGAGCGAATGATCCGTTCGTGTGAAAGGGGAAAAATGACTGAAGGATTAAAGCTCTTCAATGCAATTGCGGCAAAAGATGCAGCGTACCAAGAACGCGATCGTCTTGTTGCTGCACTTTCAAAAATCTTTCCAGCTTTTCTTGAGCGTCATTCGGAAGAAGATAAAACATGGGACGACGATTGGCGTTGGATCGTGTTTATTCTACTTCCGAGTGGGCAGGTAAGTTGGCATATCCATGATTCGGAATTAGGTATGTTTGATCATGTTCCACGTTTGGTTGGCCATAAATGGGATGGCCACACAACGCCAGAGAAGTATGAGCGTCTTGCAAAACTTCCTTGTGATCTTATTGAAGTTTGGAAAGAAATTAAGCGCAAAGCGCGAGAGCAGGTACTTGATATCGTCAACGATGAATTGGGCGATTGGGGCGGTCCAGAACGGCAGGTGATGTCTAACCGAGCCAAAGAAATTTTCAGGCGTACCGTCGAGCTCAACGCAGAATGAGATCGGATTCCGAACTCAACGAGATTCGCAATCGCGTCTCGATCGTGGACGTCATTTCTCACTACACGCGCGTGGTGAAAGAGGGCGCCGGGTTCAAGGCCGTGTGTATTTTCCACGCGGACAAGAATCCGTCGATGAGTATCGATCCGGAGAAGCGAGTTTTTCACTGTTTCGGTTGTTCTGCGGCCGGTAATGTATTTCAGTTCGTTGAGAGAGCAGAGAAAATATCTTTTGAGGAAGCGGTAAAGAAGCTTGAAGGCGATCGTCCATATCTGGACGAATCAAAAAAAGTTAGTTCCACGTTTCAGCGATTCTCAAACGCCGTGGAGTGGCCGATCGACAAGTGGATGCCGTGCCACAAAGCGGCGATGGAAAGTCAGGAGCTCGCCAAGGAATTCGCGGCGCGCGGGATTAAGTTCGAAACCATCTATCGTCATCACATCGGATTCATTCCTACCGGAGAGAAGTTGGTTTCCCAGAACGATGAAAGATTGGCATCGTTTCGCAAGAAGCCGTGGATTGGCTTCGCCTACGTGTACGGCCAAACCGTGCGGATGATCAAGTGGCGCCCGTTCTTTTCTGTCGGCAAGGAATTCATGCGCATCAAGGGCATGGCCGAAGTTCTTTACGTGGACAATCCGGAGCCCGATTCTTTGGAAGAAATTTTACTCGTTGAAGGAGAGATGGATGCCTTGACTTTATGGCAGTGTGGATACCGTGCGGCGTCGCTACCTTCGGGCTCGCAATCGAAGATCACTGGCGAGATGTCGGATTACCTCGGTGGCTTCCGGAATATTTATCTTTGCGTGGACAACGACGACGCTGGAAAGCTTTGCCTTCGCCGGCTGTTGAAGATTCTCCCCGCGGATAAAACGCGGATAGTTACCGTGCCGGCCGAGCATAAAGATGTGAATGGGATGTTTGTGAAGGGCTGCGGGGCCGACGATGGCGCGTTTCGTTTGGTGATGGACAAGCTTTTGAGCGAGGCTGAAAAGCCTTCGTCAGTAGCGTTCGAGTCGTTGGACAAAGCGTTTGAGGCGTACATCCGGTTTCTGGGAGATGAAGGAAACAAAGAGAAGTTTTTCGAGTTGCCGTGGCGCGCGGCGGACAACATGGTTGTGTTCGCGCCAGGTCAGACGGCCACGCTCGCGAGCACTCGGAGTAAGCAGGGCAAAACTTCGTTTATGATCCAAACGGCTATGCACAACGCGCTCTATCGCGCGCGGCGCATCGGCTACTACACCGCCGAAATGGATCTGGTCAAAGAAATGATTCCTATGATCACCGCGCAAATCATGCGGCAGGATCGCAACCACCTGGAAGTGGACGACGTGGAGCAGGCACGCAATCGTTGCGTGGGCGCCGAGTTTTACTTTGGTTACGATCCTGCGGCGCAGACCTGGGAAGACGTTGCGGCGCTGATTGACATGGCTGTTCGCCGGTTAGGTTTGGATGTGGTGATCATCGACCACTTGGACTACATCATTCGCGAGCCGGATTTTCGCAAAGAGATGTCGGCGAAAAGCATGGCCATGAAGTATTTCAGCGAGCAGTTGGCCAAGAAGTACGGGATCCTCGTGTGGATTTTGCGGCAATTCAACAAGCCGCATCAAACGAGCGGGAAAAAGCGAGATGAGCCTGGAGATATTTACAGCGTTCCCGGTTCGATTTCTGGAATTACGGACGTGCATCATGCGTTCATTCTTTGGCGCAAGATGGTTGCTTCGCTCGAGGAGAGCGGTTCCGGGGACGCGTACGAGAACGAATCGAAGCTGATTTTGGGGCTTACGCGCGCGAAAGGCACGGGCGGCCGTGTATGTAATTTGCAGTTTAATGGGAAATTTGCCAGATTCGATCGGCCGAACAGTAGTGACGAAAAAGGCCCCGATGGAAAAGTCGTAGAGATGCCAGCGCCGCAAACTAATCTACCTTATCGGGATGCCCCGGATTAGTCGGATGGCGAGCAAGCGGCGGATTCGCCGAAGGCAGTGCGACGGAAAGATCAGGCACTTGACGATGACGGCGGCGTGCGCCGCGGCCAAGAGTTTGCGGAATCGTGGCCACGGATTGGTGACGGCGTACGGATGCCGGTGGTGCCACGGATTTCATGTTGGTCATAGAAAGGGGATCAGTTTATGAGTTCTCGAAAGAAGAAATTCAACGTGGGTGGCCGGGAGATTATGGGGCAGGAAATAGCTTTCGAGGGCGAACGGGAGTCGTGGAGCACTTACACTCTCGATGATGGGACCACACTGCGATTGAAATGCGTTGTGTCAACCATTGTTCGGCTGGATGAATATTTGCCGAATGGCGATCCCGCGTATTGGGTTATGGCCACAAACGTAGTGGCAACGGATGTACCGGAGCAGTTGAGAAAAGACACCGCTGCTCCAAATTAGAAAGGGGGTGAACACACAATGACACTGAGAAAAAGTCTGAGCCTAAGCAGGCTTCTGGAGATTGCGACGAGCGCACTGGTTTGTGCGTCACGACGAGCAGCATCACGTTTGATCAGCACGCCCCATTTCTGGTACCTGAGCATTACGAGTGTGCTGGCAAGTATGCTCTTGTTACTCAGCATACCGACGATGGCGAGCAGTGGTCTTGCATTCCAATCCCAGAGCCTCCAGCTAAAAGCTCAGACTGAGCCGCGAACTGAGAGCCGGGTAGGTTCTGCGGCAAAAGTAACCGGCACACTCCTTGACACGCTCGCTGTTTTGATGTAGGTTTCCACACGCCCAGAAAGGAAATCCAATGGCTCTTCGGCCTCCAGCTTTTCAGATCGACCCAAGCGACATCCTTGCGGTAGACATCCTCAGAACTTACAAACAGCGGTACAACGGGTTTCTCCAAATGCGTTGGGCGAGATGTATTTCTCCGGAAGAGAAAAAGAAAGTGTCCGACACCATGATTCACCGCATCGAGGAAATCGAGGCGATGATTGTGGCGTATGAGAAATTCCAAAAAGAAAATGAAGGGACTGTTGGATGGCGGGACAGTTAGTTCGCTCGAACAGGGAGGCCGAGGAAACGCGCCAGGAGTTGCAGCAAGACCTGAAGCGTATGTCGGAGCTTCGGACCGAAGCCGACAAACTCATGCCGCGGGTAGGCTTCAACGTCGTGAAGATTCGCGACGAGAAGTGGTGGCGGTTGTGGACGTCGAAGAAAAGCAAGCATGCCTTCGAGAGTTTTGGCCAGTGGATTGAGGAAGAGGCGGAGCCGTTCGGCCTCGGGGCGCGCTCGAAAGTTTACGAACTGATCTCGATCGCTGAAAACCTGCGGGAAATTCCCAAGTCAAAAGTCATGGAGTTCGGCCATTCCAAATGCGTGCAGCTTGCGCGCGTGGCGCGCCACAAGCCGAAGCAGCTTGGAAAAGTCATTGGATTCCTCGAGAAGAATCCGGAGATGCCGGTCCGGGAAGTGATGGATGCGGTCGCAAACGTTTTGGCCGGCCAGCACCTTGAGAACCGCGTGTATCGCCAGATGAATTTCGCTTTGAACGCGGAGGATTACAAAGCAATCTCACAGGCGATTAAGGTCAAGCAGATCATGGATCCACTGCCCGATCCGGATTCTTTCGCGGCGCCGGGGATCCACTTGGCGAACATGATTCGGGATTTCATGTCTGGGGCGGAGCAGATTTCGGTGCTTAAGCAGCTTGATAAGTACGGGAAGAAAAAGCCCGGATTTGTTTTGGAAGCATAAAAAAGGAGGAACTATGTTTTTCGGCAGGAAAATAGCAGAAGTAACAGAGGTGGTCAAATCGGGTTTTCCCCGACCGCCAGCCAACGTGGATGTTCGAACTTCAAAGCCGCCTGTCGAAATTCCCGTATATGGGGATCAGGCAGCGGGGCTCACTCAGTTCGGAACCACTTGGCTTTGTTTGGATGACATTCAGGTTGTGGAATTTGGTCCCCCAGATGGTTGTGGGGCGGAGATTCAGTTTCGCGGGACTTCAGGCGAGAACGAGTGGCACATGCCTGTTGCGGATGGGCTTGCTTTGCGGGCTTATCTCGAAGGGATGAATCAAGCCAAAGAGGCTGTTGACAAGGGGTGAGCGATCGTCGGGACGAACAAGATAGGCGTAAGCGTAGGGCCGAGCTTAAAGCCAACGGCCAGCCTTACCTAACCGACGAAGATGTGCGGGGAATTGTCACCGCAGGTAATGCACTCGCCGAAGCGTTGGACGACATTTTGTATCAAGAGGGCGCCAGTGGTTCTCTGAAAATGGAATGCGAGGCAGCGTTGACCACATGGAAGACCGCCTTAAGCGCGTTGTCCTAGACCAAAAAGAATATCGGGAGTTGTGGAAAAAGTACTTCGATTCGTTTTGGAGGCATGATGGAAGATCACGTAGTGGTGGACGTCGAGATTCAAAAGACGATTGAAGAAACACCCGGTGGGTGGGATGCGACCGATAAACTCGGCGTGGCTTGTGCTGTGGTGTACGAGTATATTGGCCAGCGATTTCGTATTTATGGTCCGGATGACGTGAAAGCTTTGAAAGAGCGTCTTATGCGTGCCGATAGGATCAGTGGTTACAACATCTACCGCTTCGATTTTCCGGTAATTTTTGGGCTTTCTGGTCGTGGTCGAGTGTTGGAACTTCAGTCTAAGACAAATGATTTATTGATGCGAATTTGGCGTGCTCTTGGTTTGAATGATGACGCCGTGGATTTTACTGACCTTCACAAAGGCTGGAGTCTTGATGTTGTCACGAAGGGCACGCTTGGAATTGGGAAGATTGGTTTTGGTGGCGATGCCCCGAAGTGGTTTCAGGCTGGTCAATGGGGGCGTGTGGTGAATTACTGCGCCGATGATGTGGCGTTGGAGCGTGACTTGACGGATTTTGTGGATCGTTACGGTTTTGTGGTGAACGGAAAGACTAACCAAGTTTTGCGATTAAAAGATTGAACGACGATCTCAAGCGCGTTGTTCTGACTGGTCCGGAATACCGCGAATTGTGGTGGAAGAAGTATTTTGAGCAGGAAGGGAAATGCGCGGATTGCGGGAAGTCTGGAGGGCTGCAATTACACCACATTCACGGCCGTGGGCTTGCTGGAGGCTTCAGAAGAGATACGGAGTTGGAGACAGTGCTTTTATGCCGTTCTTGCCACTCAAAGGAAGATCAATCCAGACCGTCTAAATATGCCGAAGAGTAAAAAAGACGAAAAGAACGCTCGGATTGATTCCGCGCTCGCCACGATTACCAAGAAGTTCGGTGCCGGTACGGCCGTCCAGCTTGGGAAGCAGCCGCCAATGGAGCCGATCGACAGTTTTTCTACTGGTTCGATTCTTGGCGATCACATGATTGGATGTGGGGGCATTCCGCGAGGACGTATCACTGAAGTAAATGGCCCAGATGGTGGGGGCAAGACCACGAGCGCTTTGCAGGTCGTTGCCAATGCGCAAGCACAGGGGGAAAACGCAGCGTACATCGACGGCGAGCAGGCTTTCGATCCCATCTACGCGGCTAAATTGGGAGTTAACGTTCCGGCGCTCTATCTCTCGCAACCAGAGTACGGCGAGAAAGCGATTGAGATTATTTTGACGCTTCTCGAAACGAAAGCGTTTGGAATCGTCGTTATGGACTCGGTGCCATCATTGATTCCCAAGGTTGTGCTCGAGAGCGACGTCGGCGATATGGGTTTTGCTTTGATTGCTCGCCTGTTGTCTGTTGAGCTTCCGAGGCAGCTTCCGATTTTGCGGAAGACAAACACGGCCATGATTTACATCAATCAGGTGCGCGATCGGATGAATGCGTATCCCGGTCAATCCACAACGCAAACTCCTGGCGGTCGTGCTTTTAAGCATTCCGCTTCGCTTCGCCTCGAGATTCGCCGGAAAGCTTCTCTGAAAGACGGCGATCGCGTGATTGGAGCTCGAACCGTCGTCAAGATGATCAAAAACAAAGTTGGCGGGGCGCCGTACACCACATTTGAGTACGACATGATTTACGGGTACGGGATCTCGCGCGAGGCGGAAGTAATCGAGCTTGGCGTGAAGTGTGGCGTTCTCGAGAAAGAAGGCTCGGTTATTATTTACAAGAATCAGCGTTTAGGGAACGGCCGCGAGGCCGCGCGCCGCTTCCTGGTGGATACTCCGGAGGTGATGGTCGAACTTTTGCCGCTGGTAAAAGAGGCTGTGAAGCACGACAAGGATTTGCAATTACCCTCGAGTCCGGCCGATGCAGAGTAAGACTTGCGCGGATTGCGGCTGTCACTTGCTGACGATGAAGGATGGAAAGAGCGAGTGCTCGGCGTGCGGATCGACGCGGCGGCGGTATTCAAAGCATCCGTTTGCGGTAGAGCAAAAGTGCCATTTTTGCAGGAAGGTCCCCACGGGGAAACTCTGCGCGATGCCAGTAAAGTGAGGTCGTGATGGAATGTCAACACGATTGGAAGGAAGAGTATTACGGCTTCCGTTGCACAAAATGCGACCAATTTCATCCGTATGGTTTGGAACCATGGGCTTACTTCGACGAGTCGGAAGAAGAATTTCAAATGCGGGACGATGATGTGTAAATGAGCTACCACGAGCCCGGAAAATACGTAGTGAAGTGGGACAAAACTTTTGCTTTTTACTACGCGCGGTATCGCGTTTTGAGTTTGGCTGGTTTGGACAAAGATACGATTGCATCCTACAAGTCGTTACCGGAAGCTTTTGCCGATATCGCCCGTGTGATTGAAAACAATAAGCGTGTTGAGCGTCAGCGTGGAGGTTTGTAATGCACCAAATGACTGATGGTCGAACGTGCAGATGGCCCGAGGGTCATAGGGGTTGTTGTACTCTTTTTAAGCCTACTGTTTACGACGAAATTCGCCAGGAGCGGAAGGCGCAGGACAAGAAGTGGGGCGGCGCTGCGCACGATGATGTGCATACGCAGTTTGATTGGTGTGAATTCATCCGACACCATACAAGCAGGGCCGTGGGTGGCCGTAAAAAGGACGATTACCGGAAGCAAATGATTCGAGTTGCAGCGCTCGCGGTTGCCGCCGTTCAATCGTTCGATCGAATCCACGGCAAAACGAAAGGATAAATTTTATGGATCTAAATGGTTACGCCAAGCAAGTTCACGTTGCTAACGAAAAGTGGTGGAAGGATGTGCGGACGGGCGAGCCGGTCGATCGCAATTTCGGAGAATTGATTGCCTTGTGTCATTCGGAGTTGTCGGAAGCGTTGGAAGGTCACCGCAAGGATTTGCAGGACGACAAACTACCAAACCGCAAAATGGTTGAGGTCGAGTTAGTGGACTGTATGATCAGGATTTTCGACATGGGCGCTGGGCTTGGAATGGATCTCGAAGGCGCCTATCAAGAGAAAATGGCTTTCAACGCTGCCCGCGCGGACCACAAGCCAGAGAATCGCGTTCTACCTGGTGGGAAAAAGTATTAGAGATGCTTGACCTTGCCCCATATCGAATCGCCGATGCGCAGGAGTCGGCAGACCTTCATCGACGTGCGCTCGGCGATTCGATCATCTACGACGGATCCTTCAAGCCTGTAACGCTCTCGCACAAGTTTGAGTTTGACTGCAAGCGTACCGGGAAGTGCTGCCGGCGCCGCGGGCCGGCGCAGAACTTCATTGGCATTACGTCCGACGTGCGGAGGATTAAGAACTATTGTGACGAGCACGGAATGGTGGTGGCCGGTTTGGTTCACGGGCGCGTGTTGAATCTTGACGGTTACTCGGAGAAGCGACGGCCGGTGGCGTACCTCGGCGGAGCGATTCTTGATTGCCAATTCTTGCGGGAGAATGACTGCTCGATTCATCCGGCGCGGCCGACGCTGTGCGCAACGATGCCGATTGGGTTCATTGTCGACCATCCCGCAAAACTGGTGGCGCTGGGATTTCAGACCAAGATGTTCGATATCTGCCCGGAGTGTATGCAGGGGCCGTTGGTTTCGGTTGAGGATCACATTCGCGGCGTGATAACGCTGGAGTTGATTAAGGGGATGGAGGGTTGATTGACGATATACGGAATTTCTCTGCGGCCGAGAGATGGATGGGGGTTCTGTTGACGTTCGCCGTTCTGGTTTTGTTCTGGATCTTTCTCGCTGTTCTTTGCGTCGTGTTTATCCCGCTTACGATATTGGGGCCGGCAGTGGGATCGGACTTTTACCACGAAAAGAGAATTCGATGAACACTGCGGCTAAAGGTCGGCGCCTTTTGAACAAAACTGTGGCGAAGCTCAAGGAAATGGGCGCGCTTGCGGTTTTCCCGGCTAAAGGACTTCATCGCGGAGCTACGCATGGTGAGGGAATTCACCAAGTGGATTTAATCGCCTTCTTTGAAGATCATGTGGCGTGGGTGGAGTCGACCGACAAAAACCACCGTTCTCGAGCGCGAAAATACTTGCAAGCGTTGCCGGTATTTCCCGTGATATACGTTTTGAGATTTATGGTTTTTGCTTGGGAAGAGAAGAATCCACACCCACTCATAGAAATTGTTCATGTTAAGCTACCGTCCATATCTGGACGCGACTGGAGTAACGCCAATGCCGATGGTTCCAACGATGCTCGATTGCCCGACGTGCCTGAAGGAAGGGAAGCACAACCGTCTGAGCCGCGACGTACTGACGGATGAGCATTACTGTTTGGCCGATCACAAGTTTGCCGGCGAGCCGGCTGAGGCGGTAGCGGTCGCTCCGGATCCAGAGCCCGCGCGCGTGAACGCGCCACCACCGGCGCCGCCAGTAAAGCCAGCGTCGGATGATCCTCCGCAGCCGCCAAGCGTGTTGACGCAGCAGGGTTTCGAGGTTCTTCGCGAGGCTGCCGCGAAAGAACTGGAAGATACATTTGGAAAGGCAATGAAACCAGAGGTCGAAGTAACTGCCGGCAACGATCGCCGCGTGACCGTCACGATTCCGGAACGCGATTGGTCTGGGATCGTGGCATTAGCCGAGGAGAACAAAACATCGCCAGAACAGTACGTTCAAGATCGTATTGAGTATGGGTTGTCCAATGGCTGGTTCTTCTAAATGGCCGACGCCCGATTCAAGGCCGGGGATGTAACCGAGACGCTGATTCACGCCACTGAAAAAGCGTCGGAGATGGAAACCACGGATGTGTTGGTGCTTCTTTACAAGAGAGATCCCGATTCGGATAGTTTCCGTCTCAAGATCGTATGTTCGGATGATGTGACAATTGAGTGTGCGAACTGGTTGCTCGACAAAGCCAAAATGTTTTTGTTGAACGAATAAATCTGATTGGAGGAAAGAATGAGATTAGCATTGGCAAGTTTTTGGTTCGCTCTCACGATCACGATGATTGTTGTGCAGGATGTAAAGCCGCCCCAGGCGCCAGCGCCTCAAGCCGCGCCTGTACCGGTGCCGCCTGCAGCGCCGAAAGTTTATAAGCCCACCGAGGTTCAAGGGTTGAAGCTTCAGGTCGCCAAGGACCAAGTGGACATGGTGAAGATGCAGTATCAGAACGCCATGGGGCAGTTGAATTCAACCGTGGAGGCGGTCCGGAAGGAAGAGGGCTGGCCGGATACGGTGCTGTTCAACATGGACAGCATGACGTTCGTGGAAGGGCCGCCAAAGGCCGCCGCAGTGCCACCAACAACGCCGGCGCCAGCGAAGCCAGTGGAAGCTCCGAAGCCCGCTCCAAAGCCAAAGAGCTAAACGTGCCAGAGTAAAACCATGCGGAATCTTTACCAAAACTATCCGTGGTCGGCCGAGGTTCCTGAAGAGAACGCGGCGTTTGATCATATCCGTTTGACGGCGTTTCATCGGGACACGGAAGATAAGATCAACCCTGAAACCGGCGAGGTTTGGCCTGCTACGTTTGAGTATTACGGCCGGATCCTCGCTGTTCGCAAGCGAGACGGAACCTTTTTCTACGTGAATATGACCTTGGACAAAGACTTCGCTGAGTGGCCGGAAGAAAAGCAGCAATCTTATTTGGATTCCAAGGTGATCATTTCGATGATGTTTCTAAACACGTTTGCGGATTGCGCTTGCACCGCGCAGCAGCCTTGTCCGCGGCATTAGGTGGGAAGCGGAGGCGCTCGGGGGAGCGCCCCGCAGGGGTGTTCGGTTGTCCCGCGGTGAAGGGGACGGACTGAACGCTTCGAAAGATACCTTCAGTACTGGTACTGCGTCAAGCGGATTAGCCGAGAAAAACGTCCAAGAACTTCTGCCATGCGCTCTTTGGAAGAGCCACAACGACTACCGGCTCCTTTGTGAACACTCGAGCGGGGATGGCAGTGGGGGCGATCTCCGCGATTACGTGATGCTTCACCGGCTTCTTCGATTTTGGATGTTTCTTGTTGCGTTTGGGCATGACAGCCTCCTTTTTTAATTAAGAAACGAGATCGGGACCATCTTCAAGGGCACAACACGCTGTAGGAGCCACGCCAGCCGCCCAGATCCGGCAAAATAAGGGCCTGCCGTCGTTATCTGGATGTTTGGCCTTATCTGCGTACTCGCAGCGCTTACAACCGAAGCCAAGGGCCTTGGGGCGCTCCGCGTAGCCGGCCATTTCCTTCGAGTATTTCTTGGATGGAACGGTGTCCGTGCCACGTTCGGCTTCCTCGCGCTTCCAGAACATGCAGGAGCCGGCTTCCATGGAAATCTTGCCTTCTACCCAAGTACAGCCGCTCGAGCCCTTCTTACGAATGCACTCACCGCACAGGTAATCTCCGTGGTGATCGTAGAAAGGGCCAAATTCGTAGTAAAACGCGGCGGTCTCCGCCTCGTGGCGCCGGCGAGACTCCGCGCCATAGTCGCGGTTTTTGGGCTCAAGGTAGCCCGAGGCGTTCTTGGTTAGCTGGTCGATCGCGACGTCGAAATCACGCGGCATGGCCAGAAGGGTAGCAAAGTGCAGGGATGGCTCAAAGAAATTCGTAGGGGTGTGGTTCTGTACGGTAAACGGCTTGACGCGCTCGCTGTTTTGCCTTAGATTGCTTTGGGGACGTTTGGAAGGAACCGGGGAAGCTAATGAGCTCCCAAGCTTACCTTCCCCGGTTTATTTCTTTCTGAAATCACTCGCATTCGGACACGAAACGAAATGCGGCTCGCGCACGTCGCCGGTAGCGTGCTGAATCGTGGCCGTGCTCTTCACGCTCATCGGCATTTTCTTCCCACCGTTTGTAATCCACCACTCAATTGTCTCGCCGCAGCCGCGACAATTTGCGTCCCCGGTGTACTCGTAGCCAGCAGCTTTCAGTTCGTCGGATGTCGCTGGAAATTTCAAAGCCATTCGGTTCTCCTTTTTTTGCGTTTGTCCATATATGGACGATTCGTCAACCCGTGTAGCCTGGGGCGCCTGGAGTATTCCAGTTCACTTCGTCGCTTTTGATGTGGCGTTTCACGCGTTGCAGCGAGCCGAGATCGTCCGCGCGCACCAGGCGCCGACAGCACACCCACTTGATTTCCAGTTGGTTCATCAACAGTAATAGCATGTGGACGCCGCGCACGCGGTCCGCCTCGAGAACTTCCTTGACGTGGCCTTCGAAGCCGCGGCGGACCACGGCGCTGCCGGGGAGGATGTCGCAGTTGCAGACGATGGGCTCGAGTTTCATTTATCCTCGTAGCGGTGGTGGTGAGATTCTGTGAAAAACTAACGCCGCCGTTATAAAGATGGTCACGAAGATCAGGTTAATGGTGGCGAGTACCTTCATTGTTGGATGGTTACCTCGCCGACGAGACGAGCACGACCAAAGGCAGAACAGTTTTCGAGTCGGTGCGAAACCATGGCCGTCAATAGTTCGGGAAGCGCTAACACGGCCAACGCTTCAAGGTCGCAATCGTGTGCGATGGTTGGAGGGAAGGGAACGGCTGCATTCGCCGATTCTTCTTCCGGTTCTTCGTGGAATCGTGCTCCGCAGAGCTCGCAAGAGTAAATGCCGAACTTTTTCATCGTTTTCCTTTTGGCCAGAATTTACGGAATCCCCATAAAATAAACATGAACAGAAATGGGGTGAGTTTCAGCAAGCGTTCGTCGATTGGGATCAATAGATTCATGTTTTGCTTTCGAGTGTCATCGTGATTCGCGTTGGGAATGGGCGCGGCAGGTCTGCTTTCGGGATATAGATTTTGTATGCGCCACCGATGGAAGCGTCACCGTAAATCACGGTGTTGGGTGTCTCGCGGATTGGGCCTAGCTCAGTGATTATTTTCATGGTTGTGATGGGTCGAGGCTTTGGATGATCTCGTCGAGCTCCTGAAGCATGGTTGAATCCATATTCCACGAATAGCTTTCACGGAATGCGCGCAAGCGTTCGGCCGGCGTTTTGGTGCTTGGGATGAACCACGATTTAACTTTGCGAAGCAGCGTTTTGACTGTTTCGGGAACCAAAACCCATTTCATGCCGGCGCTGGTAGCGCGTTCGATTTCGTCTTGACTTGAAACTGGTACGGCTGCCGGGCCGTGCTTCGCAACGAAATACCGATATTGATGATTTACCAGCGGCTTTTCGGGACTGGCGTGTGCTTCAATGTAGCGAACATCCGGTGCCTGGGTGCGAAGAAGTTCAAGTGCGCGATTGCTTTTTCGGTCTACCCAGAGTCTCGAGGTTTCGTAGCTTAGATCGAAGCCGTTCACCATTCCGCGGTCGCGATCGAGCTTGATGATTCCTGGTGGGAATGAATAACCGCAATGAAAATCCTTTGCGGTCGATACATATAAACTTCCAACGTAAATGCGGCCTTTTTCTTGCGGTTCTTCAAGGATCCAAGAAAGTTTGCTGTCTTTGGAAGAAGCGTGGATGTTCTTTTGAATCATTTTCCAGTCTGACGGCAGAATGCCGCCAACAAGGAATTGAACGCCTTTGTGTTCCTCGTGCGGTTCCGTGTAGATGTTCAGTACCGTGGAGTTGAAGGTTTCATCGTGCTCGAGTCGTGCCGTCCATTTTTCGCTGCCGCTCAGAATCTCTACGCCGTGAGTTTTCAGACGGCACAAGACCAACAACGCCAGTTTGTAGCCTTCGCCAAACTTCCCGCGTTGATCCTGGTCGTCGCGCTTGGATGTTTTTCCCAGAACGAGAGTTTCCGGAGAGAGTTGTCCTTTCGAAGTGGTGATGCGCAGAATGCCTTGAGCAACGTCGTCCTCGTATTCAATCTTTGCGATGCACGTCGGATCGTGCGTTTGCTCGTCGAGCGCATTCTGGTAAATCTCGCGTATCGCCTCCCAAAGCCCCCAGTGCGCAACGTACTCCGGAGAAATTGGCAACGTGAATTTGTTCATTCGCTAACCTCGTTTTTCTCAAGTTCCCAGGCCTTTACGGTCGCGTAAGCGCTGGCAATCGCAGTACTTACCACGTCGGCGCTGACGATAACGACCAGGAAAACGAGATAGAGAATCCCTAAGATCGCCGAGAGGATGTTGCGGCAAACATCGTTGTAAATAGCCTCCGGGCGCGGTCGGCTGGACGCCAAACGCTCGGTTGCCTCTTTCGCGCGGGCGAGAAGTGATGTCATTTTGCCCCCATGCTTTTTGCTGCGGCCAGAGCTTTTTCGAGCAGTCGTTCGATCATGGTTATTTCGACGATTTCGCCTTTTGGTCCCGGTTTGTTGACCATGAAGTTAGCCTCGCCACGCTGTCTTGCGGACAGCAAAATGCTCGATAAAACGCCTAATTCGTATGCTGTCAGTCGTATAACGCGATCTTCAGGAAGCCAGTTCGATGCCATTTTTCCTCTTTCTCCGTGTCGCTTTCACTTTTCCTCGTTACCTTCAAAGTGGTGGTCGCTTAAGCCCTTCTAAGTGCATTTTGTGCAAAATGTCCGCGAGGATCTCAAGATCGCTAAGAGTCGCTGGAATGTCCTGAAAACGCGCGGAGCGCAGAGCGTTCTTGAGCCATTCCGAAGTGCTGGAATTGGACAACAACCTCTCCGCTTCGAGTTGAGCTTTACTCTTCACGTGTATCCCTGAGTAGGTTTTTGACTTTCACGCCAACGCTGCCGGCTTTGGCCTCGTCGATCAGGCAACCGCGCGGGCAAATTATTTCTCCGGTGATGGCTTCGTTGAGCATAGCCTTCTCCATTTCCGTGAAATTCTCTCGAATGCGGTTCCAATCTTCTGCTGTTAGCAACATTTGTGGCCTCTCACTTGGGGATCGTGATTACCTCAACAACTGCGCTTTGGTGCGGTTTAACAAGTGCTGGTTTGTCGTGCGCGCCGCCCAAGTGGATGTAGAGTCTACCGTTTTCTTGGGACCAGCAAACGGTAACTGCGGCCGCATTGAGCCCTTCATTGCGAACTTCAACGGATTTGACGCCTAATACCGGGAATGGTGCGGTCACAATGCTCCTTTGTCCATATATGGACGATTCAGTTGATGAATTCCACCTGAATGCCGTTTACGGCGAAGAGTTCGGCGATCTTTTCCTCGCGTTGTTTTTCGGTTATAAGGCGGTTGTCGTTTGTGTCGTAAATTTCACTGATATTGCCATACGCCTTAAAAATCGCCCATTGAGGCCACAGTTTGGCTGTGTTTGCGCAACCGTATGCGGTTTGCACATCAAGAAGCACGTTGTCTGGGATTCCAAGAGCTTGACCAAAAATACCCACGCAACAGCGTTTCCCGTCATGGGTTAGTGATCCGCGCACGTATTTTGCGCAGAAAACGATATCGTGGAAGTCTCGCAAATGAATAATAACTAGGTGTCTTTGCCGATGTGAGGCGAGCTCTACGAAGCATTCCAGGCAGAGAATCTTTTTCCACCATCGCCGCGCGAGCAATTTCCATCCCCGGTCGCCGATATGCCAAGAGATGACCATTTCGCGTTTGCAGTTAGCGCACTTCACGTTTTAGACTCCGAGCGCTTTGCGCGCTTTTTCGGGGATGTGGGCCTGAACTTTGGCAAGTGGGCCGCGAATGGTCTTTTTGCTGTCCGGAAGCGTCACTTCGAAGTAATCCTTGTAGTTGCAGCGGATCACCGTTGTGTACTTGAATACGCTTTTGCGTGCCTCCTGAACGAGTTTACGGGCTCCGTAGAGCGGAATGTGACAATAGATAATGCGGAGTCCGTCCGATCCAATAGCAAGGAAATCGTAAGCGTTTAGATTGCTCAAAATAGGCTCGGTTGGAACAGGTGCGGCAGTTGGCCGGCAGCTTCCATGCGGTTAGTGAAGATGGCTACGGTCTTAACTTCGAGCTTGGCAGGTTCTTCGCCGGCACCAAATGCCGGAATGGGGATTTCGCTTCTCACGGCGATCTGCACGCGGGCGCATGTCGGACACCAGAATGCGCCGGTATCGCGCCCTTCGAGCGCTGGAGACATCGTTTTACCGTCAAAGACGCAGAACATTAGTTCACCTTCCTGGGTACTTTTTCGCGCCAGCGCAACCCAATAGCTGCGCCTGCGGCTACGAGTGAACGGAAAATGCCCGCCGAGTTTGAGGTTGCGTCGGTAATGACCATCATAGATGCGTTTTCGACCAATTTATTCAGTTCGGCGGGGTCAATTTTGAGCGCGGCGCACATTTCTGGCACAGTAGGCAAATTTTCTTCGGCCACGCCATCCATCAGTTCAGGAATTGTCATTGTGCTCCTTAACCTCGCGCTGACAATAGCGCGGAAAACAGCGAGCGTCAACTGCTTTTCGTGCGGATGCTGCGAATCATGCTGAACGGATGGAAAGGAACGAATTGCACGGGCCTCGCGCCCAGGTCAAAGTACCCAAGCGCGAGGTATCCGAGGCGCCACGCGTACGCTGACAGCGTAACGTGGCCGGGGCAATTGCGGAGCGGAACCAGTATAAACGGTGGTTTAATCCTCATTCGAACTTTCCGAATAGTTTGGGTGGTTGAGATTCGATTACGTCGGCGATCTCCGCGAAAGACTTTCCAGTGTCATTAAGACCGATTAAACTTCGCTCGCCGCTGTCCAGCAGGGTGTTGTAAACGCCTGCCGTAGTGGCCAGTCCGAGCCATTCGGCGACTACAACCGGCAAATTGGTGCGTTGGTCGGCATAGAAAAACCGGCCTTCAGATTCTCTTGCCGGTGGAATTATGCCGGCATCAACAGCCAATTCGCACGCGACTCCTAAACAGCAATACCGTTTTTCGCCTTCTTCGCCGATCAGGCATAGCGAGGCGTGGGCTTGCTGGAATTTCCCGCTCCGTAGAGCTTCAATCCATTTCTTTGCATTTTCGTTCATAACGCTCCTTTATTCACAGTTTAAGCGCTCTACGAGCGCATCAATTTGTACTTCGTTCAATGGCTGGTGATCTTCGAAAAACGGCATAAAATCGTTTTGGGTGTTCGCTTGGGCGGGCAGGTAATCCGGGCCGATCTTGGATTGCCAGAACCGCAACGCGGCCAGAATGGTTGCAAACTCGCGCGGGTTGACATTGAATGTGTGAATCCTTCGTGGAAAACTAGCCATTGATTCGTACCTCCGCTAGAAGTTTTTCTCTTGCATGGATGAGCCTTACCACAAGCGCGCGAAATGTAATGTCCTGGGTGTTCTTCGCCTTTTCGTGCGCGTCGTCGAGATACTCAATCCAGGCCGAATGTCCGTCGCGTTCGTAGAAAACCACGTATCCGCCCGTATCCATTTTTCCGCGGTAAAGCGTGCCTAATAGCGTCCCTTCGTTTGCGATGTAATCATGGCCGCGCCGGGTTGTGATGTCGTGCAAGAACAGGGCTAGCAGGTTGTTCTTGTACTTTAGCTGCTGGATTTCTAAGATCAATTCGCCTCTGGTGATTTGTGGCATTAACCCTCCACGACTAGCAGCGCCGTATTAACGTTGGTTCCCTGTTCTTTGAACGTGTCCGCTGGAAGTACTTCCCAAGTGCCGAGCGGTTTTAGTTGATCGTTTTGGCGTGGGCCGTTAGCGCAGATCGCCACGAGGCGGCCGCCCGGCTTCAGCATCGTCGCTAAACATGATCTAGGCTCCTTTGCGTGTTTCCGGGTATTGAGTAGTGTTTACTTCTTTCTCGCGCTGGTCGGCCAGTTTATACGCGTGGCGCGTAGGTCGCTGTGGGACAATCCCATTCTCAAAGAGCACGCGCCATTCATAAGCAATCACGCGCTCCGCGATATCAAGCGCATCCCCGCCAGCACTCGCATAACTCACGGCCACCGCCGCCAGTACAGCCTTCGGCATCTCATCAAATAACTTGCCGAGTGCCTTCGAGTATTCGTTGTGCATAGTGTTTATCCCGCTCATTACTTTCTTCCCCTTCCGTACACCAATAAAAGAACTACATTGAGCCACCAGAACACAATCAAATACAGCCGATCTTCCAGCGCGAACACGCGTATATTCATAGGTTTGCAAGAATATTGCGCGCTTCGGCGAGAGACTGACAAGCGGCCCACCAATCAAGGATTTCAGGGCCACGGGAGCGGAGATATTCGGTTAAAGCGCGGCTGTATGAGCGTTCGAGCCAGTCAATACCCGCGTTGCGGCGGGTTGAGGTGAGGCGGAAGCCCTTCTCTGGGCAGAGAGTAGCAGGGCTTCCGGTTTGTGTGGCGGGAACGTCTGTAGGTAGGTGCGCTGAGGAATCGGTATTAAAGGATGCTCCCCCGTCAAGTTGTGCGCTCGCGGTTACGCGCGTAACCTGTTGAGTAGCAGTAACTTGCCCCGTCGAAGCATCCATTGATACTGATTCTTGCAATTCTTGAGGTAGAAACTTAATCGCTGTCCATGTGTCCTCCGCGTCCATATATGGACGCGGGGCTGTACCAGTACGCGCGTCTCCTTTGCCGCCGTCGAACAGCCCCGCTTGAGAGTCTGTGTTTCTCATCGCACGCTGACCGTAACGGAAAACAGCGAGCGTGTCAAGTACCAGGACTACGAATAGTCAAAGAAAGTTTATAAGTAGGTACAGTACTCATAGTAGTACTAGTCTAATTTCCGCTTCTGCACTCTTATCAAGCTGTTTCGCGTCGATAATCGCACAAAATTGTCCAGATATGGACGATCCTGAAACGTGAGTACTGGGCCTTGACTAGGGTGATACCCTCGGTGAAATGGACGAATGCGAAAGGTCACAAGTGAAGCCTCTATTGATTGGGTTCGCCTGTGGGTTCCTGCTCGGTTGCTTCGTGTGTATGATTTGTTGGTTGCTGAGGATTACATGAGCACATTGCCGGAAGCGCTCCGCGCCCACAAGTACGAAATCTGTCCTCAGTGTCACGGCGAAATCCGCCGGCGCCCAGGCCCACGGTGCCGCGTGCGCGGCGAGCTAACCCGCGCGTACCTTTATGGCTGTCGCTGCGGCGAGCGATTCTTCTTGGTCGAGTGGCCTGTACTGTCTGGATGCTACGTGGTCGGCTCACACATGCCGTTGCCGGGTGATATGGAAACGGATGTGTCCCTGCCGCTGCGCGGCTTCGTTAGTTAGATGGTGATCGGCTCCGCCGCTCCCGGCGCGCGTTGCTTCCCCATCGCGTGTGCCTACTCTCCGTCGTCGCTTGCGTCTGCTTGAGTGTGTGTGTCGCTCTCTAGGTGCGACGTGTGCGCGAAGGGGTTGAAGCCAGAAAACCACCGGCGATATGACAAACCCGATAATGGAGCGGACTTGTATAGTTTTGGGAGGGGGTGCGCTCGTTGTTATTTTTTTTGTTGCAATTTTTTTTATTCCTGATATTTTGATTTTGTGGAATTGGCTTATAAGAGAGTGGCACATTTCAAGAGATCGGCAACGTTGGAGGAGCGGTATTGGAACCACGTAATCAAGAACGGGGAGGGGTGCTGGGGGTGGGTGGGGAGCACGCGGCAGGGGTACGGGAAGTTCATGTACGAGGGAAAGTGGATTTACGCGAGCCGATTCAGTTTAGAGAGGAAACTTGGGAGGAGGTTGAGGAAGGGGAAGTTGGCATTACACGAGTGCGATAATCCGCCGTGTTCGAAGCCTGAGCATTTGTACGAGGGGACGCACAAGAACAACGCGGATGATGCAATAAAGCGGGGGCGCTGGTCGAGGAGAGCGAATTTGACCGAGAAGCAGGTTTTAGAGATTCGGAAGATGCGTAGTCAGGGGATGAGATCGATTGAGATTTCAAGGGCGCTTGGGATTTCGTACGGGAATGTTTATGGTGTGGTGACAGGTCGGACGTGGAAGGAATTGGGACCGGTCAAGGCTGGAAAACGGAGATCGGTGGGCAAGAAATCAGAAACTAAATTTCGTTGTGTAGAGTGCGGAAAGATTTCTACTGGGAGGATACCGCACTCTGGTTGGATGCAGGGAGATTTGACTTTCCGATATCCGCGTCGGCATTTGGTGAATGGGGAACCGTGTCCGGGAATGTTGAAGGAGGCGGAGTGGGTAAGGGTAAGGGTTAGGGTGACGATCGAGATAAGAAAAGCGAAGAAAGGGGTGGTCGATGGAACCAAATGAACGGGATTGGAAGACGGACGAGTTTGGCGGTGAGGAGATTTGCGGGGACGTTTGGGAGCCACCGGATGGAAGGCAGCGCCGGGTGTGCAACTACAGGAAATTCCCTCGTCATGACTATCATAGTGATGACAACGGTAAAAACTTTTGGAAGAGCGGGATGCCCAAAGGTGGGCTTGCGACGGTTCTCGGAACGCCGAAAGATCCCAGCCTGATTCCCGGTGGCCACAAGATTTTGGTGATTGAAGCGGGGAAGCCGAAAGTTCTGAATCTCGAGAATCCGATTCATGTTGGCACGGTGCAATCGGACGGGTCGTTCACGATCGAGTGCGGGGACGGGTACGATTATTTCGTGCTCGGGGACGGGTCGGTGAGTGGATGGGGGTACAACAAATACCGGGTTGGACGGGAAGAGGAAATGCAGTTGTTGCGGTCAGATGTGATGAGAGAGATGCGAATGATGGAGAAGACCATCGACAATTTTGTGCGTGAGATGTATTTGGCGCGGAATAAGCCCACCTGGTGGTCGCGGCTGCGCGATAAGTTCGTCAAGTGGCGGGAGATGGCGGAATGACCAGAACGCTAAAGGAAATCATTAAGGAAGCGGTGATCGGCGCCATGCTCGACGCGGAAAACAACGTGGCCAAGGCTGCGCGGATCTTGGGGGTCGGCCGGGCGACCGTGTACCGGAGGCTCAAGGAATACGGGATGCTCAAAAGGAACGTGAGGTCGATTCGATAATGAGTTACATCGTGCTCGGAAAATCGGGAGCGCATAACGCGAAGCTTGATATCGACATCTTGCTTCGCACGCGCCTTCTCATTCAGGCCAATTCCGGTGGTGGCAAATCCTATTTGCTGCGGAGAATTGCCGAGCAACTCTTCGGGAAAGTCCCCGTTATCATCATCGATCCGGAAGGTGAGTTCGCCACGCTGCGCGAGAAGTTTGGGTTTGTTTTGGTCGGCAAAGGTGGCGAGACACCGGCAGACCCGCGGTCCGCGGCGCTTGTAGCTCATAAGCTACTCGAGCTCCGCGCCTCCGCGGTGTGCGATTTGTACGAGATGAAGCCTTCGGAGCGGCATCGGTGGGTGCGATTGTTCGCTGAAGCGATTGTGGACGCACCAAAAAAGCTGTGGCGGCCGACGATTTTCATCGTGGATGAGGTTCACACGTTCGCTCCAGAGCGCGGCGCCGGCGAGAGTGAAGCGTCGGAAGCGCTAATTGGGATGGCCACGCGCGGCCGGAAACGGCGTTTTTGCTCGATTTGGGCTACGCAGAGGCTTGGGAAAGTCCGGAAGGACGCTACCGCGGAGTTCTTGAATCGCCTCGTTGGGTCGACGTTTGAGGACGTCGACTTGAAGCGTGCGGCTGAATTGCTGAGTATTCGTCCAGAAGATCGGCGCGAGTTCGATGCTGAGATGCGCGTGCTGGAGCCTGGCAATTTCTACGGGCTCGGTCGAGCGATCGCGAAAGAGCGGATTTTGATTCACATTGGCCCGGTTGAAACGAGCCATGAAGTTGAGGATGCGAAGTACGGCGATGCGCCGCCCCCGGCACCGGATGAAATCCAGAAGCTTTTGCCGAAGCTGGCGGACTTGCCGAAGGAAGCCGAGGAGAAGGCGAAGACCGAGGCGGAATTGCGTACAGAGATTCGATCTCTCAAAGCGCAGTTGCGTAGTCAGCCGACCCATAAAATTGAAACGAAGCAGCCTGACAATTCGCAGTGGAATGAAATACAAAGGTACAAGGCTGGCGAAGCTCATCACAAAAAAGAATTCGAGGATTTATTGAGCATCACGCGGCAAGTCGTAAACGGCGTGGGGCAACTTTCGGTGCTGGCAAGTGAATTGGCAAGAATGAGGATTCCTAAGAGGTTCAATATTCCCCGATCGTCAAATTTGCCGAAGGTAAGAGTTTCTAGTGATGATCCACCAAAGCCGTCGCCGCTTCCTCCGCTGCCGAAGCTTGAGAAGTTTCCGCCAATTGAGCGGGATGCGTCGAACGGAGATTTGGGTGGACCGGAGAAAAAGATTCTTCGCGCACTCTCCGAACTGCGCTCGATCGGGAAAGAAACTCCGCCGAAAGAAATGGTTGCAGCTTGGGCTTTGTATTCGCCGAACGGTGGGGCGTTTGTGAATCCGCTCGGGAAACTGCGGACACTCGGGCTTGTGGAGTATCCGGCGCCGGGAGTTGTTTCTCTTACAGCTAGCGGACTTTCCACCATCGGAGAGATTCCGCCGCCTGATTCCGAAGAGATTATGCGGAGGCTTCAGAGTATTTGCAGTGGCCCTGAGTGGAAAATCCTCTATGCGCTATTCAAGGAAAGTGGCCAAGAGGAAGTGTCGCGTGCGGATCTCGCGATGCGGAGCGGGTACGAAGTAAAAGGCGGAGCGTTCGTAAATCCTTTGGGCGCGTTGCGGACCAAGGGGATACTCGATTACCCGCGGCCGGGATTTGTGAAAGCCGCAGATTGGATCTTCGTGGAATGAAAGCACTTTCTATGACGCAGCCGTGGGCATCGTTGGTAGCGCTCGAAGAAAAGCGAATCGAGACGCGCTCGTGGAAAACACCGTACCGAGGGCCGTTGGCAATCCATGCGGCGAAAACGTATCCAGGATGGGCGAAGGAATGGTGCAAGGAACCCACGTTCGCTAAGGCGCTAGGCAATTGCTGCCCAGAACTCTATCGCGGCTCGATCGTGTGTGTGACGAGTTTGCTGGATTGTGTTCGGACAGAAGACATCCGTGACAAATTGGAGTCAAAGGAAATAGCGTTTGGCGATTACGGGATGGCTCGGTGGGCATGGATTCTCGGTCCAGTGGTAAAGCGGTTTGGAAGCGTCGAGTTTCCGGCAACCGGGCATTTGGGATTGTGGGAGTGGGACGAACGCTCGTAGTTTATTCTTGACTATATTTCTGGTCGGAGGTAGATTTCGAACATGCAACGGCTATCAGATGCGATTATGCTTGGATCAACGTTGAAAAAGCATGGGCGTAGAGGAATGTTGTTTGACGATGACGGTGGGGCTTGTGCGGTAGGAATGGCATATACCGCCATTGGTATGACGAGGGAAATTTATTTTGCTACTCCGCCAGAATACGTAACTAAATTTATAAGGAACCAGGGATGGTTTTGGTGTTTTGACAAAACTGCAATGCTTCCATCGTGGGCATTGAAATGGACGCCGGGTGAGGTGGAGGATTATCGCGTCTCTGACATCATTACCTATTTGTACGATCACTATGTTTCCACAGACAAGGCTACGCTCGAGATGCTGGTTGATTGGGTTCGCTCCGTCGAGGACGAGCTTGGCGTCTATGCAAATGGATCGTCCGAAGGTCTGGACGACAAGGTTCCTAGCGATAGTCCTAAATTGGACTGTTTGCCGGAAGAAGGTGCCGTAACATTGGGTACTGCGGGAAACTGTGTGGTGAACACGGCTCCTGCGTCAGTAACGCTAGTGACGTAAACTCGCAGCGGCACCAAAAAGTTTGGTACAGAGCATCACCTGGTTGTAAAAATTTATCAAGAAAGGAGGACAACCGATGGCTTTGAATTCAACCGAAACTGCTCGCCTTGCTGACCTGGTGAAAATTCCAGTGGCCCAGCGTACTCCAGCACAAACGAAAGAGATTTCGGATCTACAATCAAGACAGAATAGCTAAGGTTTGCACGTCAGGTGATGTTCTGTACTTATGTAATTCCCTAAAGTTCGCCGTCCATATCTGGACGGCAGGAGAAAAAATGGAAACCCCGATGAATGAAAACGAGATCCAGATTCGTTCGCACGAATTGAGTCTTTTGGGCGATCACCTGACGCGCCACGGTTTGACCGATCCGGTCATTCGGAAGTATATCGACGACCGCGGGAAGGCGCTGCGTTACGTGGCGCCGGCCGAGAAGCGCGCGTTCGTGCGGCGCGAAGGCCCGGTTCCTGCGGACAAGATGTTCAAGCCGTATCCGCTTGCGGGCGGGCCGCGTGGCGGATCGCCGACACCGATTTCCGGAACTGGCGCAAAGCCGTTCACTCCGTATCCGGTCGCACCGGCCGCGCAACAGCCCGGAAAGAGCGCGCGATAATTTCGCCAGCGTAGTTCAACGGTAAGAACGCTTCTCTCATAAGGAAGAAATGCACGGTCCAATTCCGGCCGCTGGTACCACTAACCTCGAAAGGACACTATGAAAGCTGAACAGGTTGCAAGGGTTTGCCATGAGGCCAATCGGGCCTACTGTGAGGCGATCGGCGATAACTCGCAGGTACGGTGGGAAGATGCTCCGACGTGGCAACGCCAGTCGGCCATCACTGGCGTTGAGTTCGTTTTAAAGTCGCTGAGAGAATCAAAAACACTTCCGAGCCCGAGCATGTCGCACGAAAGTTGGTTGCGGGAGAAGACGAAGGATGGATGGAAATACGGGCCAGTGAAGGACGTCGAGAAGAAAGAGCATCCGTGTTTTGTTTCTTACGATCAATTGCCGCCGCAGCAGCGCGCGAAAGATTTTCTGTTTCTGGCGGTCGTGGAAGCGTTGTACAATTTCTGACGCGGACATTGAGCTACGGTGCGCTCGCATCTCTCATAAGGATGGCCTTATCTGGTTCAACTCCAGAGTCCGCAACCAACTGGGAAGTCGGCCAAAGGTAGGCCGCTGGGCCTTGGACTCAGCTATCCACGTTCGAGTCGTGGCTTCCCAGCCAAATTTTTGCGCAGTTAGGTCAGTGGTAGACCGCCCGCCTCCAAATCGGGAAACGGAAGTTCGATCCTTTCGCTGCGCGCCACGGAGAAATGCTCGAGAGGCTGAAGAGGTCCGACTGCTACTCGGACGTGCTGTAAAAGGCACCGTTGGTTCGAATCCAACTTTCTCCGCCAGTTCGGTCCCGTAGCTCAATTGGAAAGAGTTCCAGATTACGAATCTGGCGATCGCGGTTCGAATCCGTGCGGGACCGCCAAGTTTGGAGCAATGGCACAGCGGCAACTGCCCCGGACTGTAAATCCGGTGTCCCTTCGGGACTACGAAGGTTCGAGTCCTTCTTGCTCCACCATTTTCGGTTCCGTCGTCCAATTGCACAGGACACTACCCTCCGAAGGTAAAAATTCCGGTTGGAATCCGGACGGGACCGCCAAATAACTATTGCAAGCCTGAAGTCTTTCCTGTAAAACAGCAAGCGTGCTCTCGTGGCCGAATGGACTAGGCGCTCGAGTCCTAATCGAGTAACGCGAGTTCGAATCTCGCCGAGAGCTCCATGCGAGCGTGGTGCAACTGGTAGACACGGTGACCCCAAAAGTCATTTTTTGCGAGTTCGAATCTCGCCGCTCGCACCAATATTGGAGGGGTGATGGGAACTACTTGTAAGCACGGAACGGACAATATGTTTACGTGTCCTCATTGCCGAAAAGAATTTAAGGTTTCCGAAGCGATCAGGGAGCCGAGAAAAGAAGAGAAGTCGATGGAAGAGCAGCAACGAGAAGTTGAGTGACATTGCGCGAGTGGTGGAATGCATACACATCAGCCTTAGAAGCTGACGCCTTCGGGATTGGGGGTTCGACTCCCTCCTCGCGCACCAAATTTAGAATGCGCCACTATCCCAACTGGAAGAGGACGTGGACTTAAAATCCACTAGATCGGAGTTCGAATCTCCGGTGGCGCACCAAAATCGTGCCATGAAATCAGCGTGCCCAAATTGCTTAACTCCGAGCGATCTCCCGGTAAACATACGGCCGGATTGGTTCGTTCTCTGCTTTTCCTGCGCGTTCATTGGGGTTCTCGCGGCGGATATGAGCGTGCGAGAGGCAACCGATAGGGATTTCGCCGAGGCGACCGAGTACGCTAGGGGCTGGATGTATCGCAAACAGAACCTCGTGTTGATAAATATTTACAGAAAAAGGTTTGCACGGCACGCGGACATGAATTAAATTTCTTTGGGGCTGTGCGGTAAGGGACATCCGGCCCGTCTTCTAAGCGGGATAATTTGAGAGTTCGAATCTCTCCAGCCCCACCAGTGGCGCGGTAGCCAAGTGGGAAGGTTGGGGCCTGCAAAGTCCCGATGAGCGTGTTCGATTCACGCCCGCGCCTCCAAGATTCGTAAGGGAGGAAAAAGTAATGTTTTTGACTCCTGTAGTTACAGTGCTTGAAAAGATTGCCGTGTCGATCAACAGGCTTACAACTGCTGTCGATACGAGAGGAGAACAGATTTCTAATGTTCTCGGTCAAATCTTGAAGGCACTTCAGAAGCAACCACAAGTACCTGGGGAGGCGGTTTCCCTGAAACTCACCCTCGGTAAAGCAGTGCAACAGAAGTAAAATTCACGGAGGAAAAACGAAATGGCAAACCCACAGATTGGAGATACCCAGCAGGCGCCTTATTCTGTAACCGGTTTGGACGCGGACGGACAGCCGGCGCAGCTTGAACCAGGTGATGTGGTAACTGTCACGTCTTCGGCCCCAGCATCGCTTTCGGTTGTTCCCGACGCAACGCCGGCTCCGGGCTCGCTCGCTTCCGGTCAGTTGGTTGGCGGAACGACGCTTGCGGTTGGAGTGACGATCACGGCGGTCATCACGCACACGGACGGCACTTCGGCAACGGCGACGGATACGATTGACGTCGTTTCCGGTGAGGCTGCAACGTTGGCAATCGGGCTCGGCGCACCTGTGTCGCAGACGCAGCCACCGGCGCCGGCTTCGGCTCGTCAGGCTGGTCGGTAACATCGTTTCGTAGTTTGGGTTGGGGTACGCGAAGGGCAAGCCGTGTAGACGGCGCGTACCCCGGCCATCATTCAAGTTTGTTTTAATAGGCCGATCCTTGTTAAAGGAAACGGCCTATAATTTTAATATGGGTCGCCAGCACTGGGTGCGGGTTCGGCTTATACCCGAGCGAGATTCCCGGATTGGGGAGACGGCACGGATCGTAACCGTGGGCGACCACCATCGGAAGGCACTGCTGCAAGGGCGGCAACTGGCCCTGAAAGCCAGGGCGTCTCCAACGGGACGGGGGTTCGAATCCTCTGCCTTCCGCCAAATTTCATTTGTCCAGATATGGACGAATGGTGGCGTAGCTCAGTGGCAGAGCTCGCGGTCGATAACCGCGCGACGGGTGTTCGATTCACCACGTCACCACCAACGCTGACTTCGTACAATGGAAGTACTCTCGTTTGAAGCACGAGCAACGTCCGTTCGATTCGGACAGTCAGCGCCACTCTTAGGAGGAGCAATGAAAAAGCCGTATGAGTATGCTGACGAATTGGTGACCACCGGTGGAAAGGATGCTCTTGAGCACCTTGAAACGAATATCAAAACTCACACGACTCGTTTTCGCTTGTACACTGCAATTCACAGCTATTCAATTTCAATGATTCTCCCGTCGCCAGAGAAGCCAAACGGTTATATGGGTTGTATTGCATCTTGTCGCGCTCCGTATCCCGGAGAGACGCACACGCGAGGGAATGATTTGCCGGATGGGCCGTACAGCGATGAAACGTGGCACGCAATCCTGGCTGCCATTGTGAGGTATGAGATTTTGCCGCTCTATCGGAGTTCTGGGTTTATTCCAGTGCGAAACACGGGTACTGAAGCGAATGCTTGACGGTCGCTCGCTGTTTAGATACCATTCATTTCGCCGGCCTTGTCGTCTGGTGACGGCCCTCCCCTTACAAGGGAGTTAAGCAGGATTCGATTTCCTGGGTCGGTACGCCGGCATAGCTTAGTGACAAAGCATCGCATCGGTAATGCGACGACCTGAGTTTGATTCTCAGTGCTGGCTCCGGGAGTGTAATTCAGTGGAAGAAGCCCTCTCTCTTAAAGAGGAAACGAGTGTTCGATTCACTCCACTCCCACCAAGTTTATTGGGCAGTAGCATAATTGGTATTGCGTTCCGCTGTTACCGGAAAGGATGACCGTTCGAATCGGTCCTGCCCAGCCAATTTTGTTGATTGTGATCGAGGAGGAAATATGAAATCGAAATACAAGTCGTTGCTCGTGTTCTTCGGCTTCTTGCTGTTCGCAACGGTTTTGATGGCGCAGACAGCGCCATCGGCGCCGGCCGCTCCAACGCAGTCGATGGGCATTGCGCAGACTGTCATCGTTCTTGCTGGGGTGGTTGCCTCGATACTGCAAGGCGTGAAGCAACTGGTCCCGCAGATTAACGGGAAGGTTGCCATAGCCATCAGCATCGCCGCGTCGCTTGCATTGGCTTATGCCGCCGCGCAGCCTGGGCAGGTGATCAGCATTCAATTTCTTATCACCACGCTCGGCACGGCGTTAGGCTCTAACGGCATTTACGATTTCTTGAAGAAACCAAAAGCGCCAGTACCAGCGGCGTAACCGGAGGTAGTCATGAGAGGTGACCGATGATTTTGCTTATCATTGTGCTGATTCTGGTGTTCGGTGTGGGCGGCGGTTATTACGGCAATAGCCGCTGGGGAGCGCAGGGCGGGTTCGGGATGGGGCTGGGCACGATCCTGATAATCCTTTTGATTCTGTATCTGCTAGGTGCCTTTGGCGGCGGTGGCTTCGGGCACGGCAGATTGTTCTAAGAGTGGCGCGTTCCGCGTGTTGACCCGAGCGCGGATTCACCGCGGGCTTAACAGCCCACATCGGGTCCAGAACGGGAAGCAGCTACCAAAAGTGCTGCGATGCGGCTAATACCGCCTAGCGGCGCGTCAACGGGCGATTAATTTAGTGGGAAAAGATCGGGCTTTTACCCCGAGAACGAAGGTTCGATTCCTTCATCGCCCACCAAGCGGGTGTCGTATAGTGGAATTACCCCTGTCTTCCAAACAGGTGACGAGTGTTCGATTCACTCCATCCGCTCCATTTCGCCGATGTCGTCCAGTGGGAAGACGTCGATCTCGTACATCGAAGACGACTGTTCGATTCAGTCCATCGGCTCCAATTTCAGAAAGGATCGCCATGACCGAAGCTCAAATCGAAGATGTCGGCGAAGCTTTGAACCGGCGCGTTCCGAAAAAATATCACGAGGGAGCTCCTCATCCGCGTCCAATTGGCAGGCCGTTTTTCACGGGTTTCAAAACCAATGTTCCCGCACAGAATTTGTCGGAGGAAGAAAACGCGAAGTTGGTGGCGGCCGTAGAAAAGCCCGGCGATTTAGGGTATGTGGCGCAATTTGTTTTTTACGCAAAGATTGCGGGGGGGCCGTTCTTTTACGTGAATCTTCCTAATATGAAGGGCGGCAGGTACGAGATCGGCGAAAGCTTCGACATCGGCGAGGAGCGAGTGCATTGCGATATCTCGCAGCGGGATTTAGAGTCGATGTTGGAAGCTGGCTACAAAAAGATTTGTGAGATTTCTGGGGTTGTCTGACAGTGGAAGTCAATCTCCCTCTCGAGGAGAAAACGCGGGTTCGATTCCCGCCAACCCTACCAAGTTCGCGGCGAGGGGGATACCGTTTGAATATTTTTGGTGAATAAAACGGCCGCTTGGCGGATGTTACGGTCCAAGCGCGTACCGCCCTACTTAGCTCGCCGCGATTTAATTTCACGCCGCCATAGCTCAATTGGTAGAGCCTCTCACTTGTAACGAGAAGACGAGGGATCGTAACCTTCTGGCGGCTCCAGTTTTGAGGGGTTTATATGGCAGACGTAATTGAAATGCAGCCGAAACAAGAACGGCATTCGCTTGAGAAGAAACGGAATGACGGTTACGTGATCGTTGAGGAGGTCGTCGATGGTAAGACGACCGGCAAACGATTCCATTGCGAGCACAATGTCTTAGAAGTCGATGAGCGCCGCGGGGTGGTGATATGCAAGACCTGTGGTGACGAAATGTCTCCGCTTGAAGCTCTAAAGCTTCTCTATCGCACGATTTGGTGGGAAGAGAACACGCGCGAGCGGCAAATTGAGTACGATCAAAAGCGCGTTTCGAAGGTTCAAGTCGCGGCGCTTATTTGTCTTTACGAGGCCGGTGTGACGCCAGAGAAGTACGCCGAGCGGTGGAACAAAGAACACGCGCGCCGCGCTACGCTGGAAATTGCGAAGGTTGCGGAGAAGCAAGTGGCGATTGACGGCGGGTCAGAAAAGCCAGTAGCCTAAAAAAAGTTGCAAAACAGCAAGCGCTGTGCAATTCTCTTTTCGGGGTTATCGTCTAGACGGCCCAGGATCCAAGATTTTCACTCTTGAGACGCCGGTTCGAATCCGGCTAACCCTGCCAATGGGGGCGTAGTGACAAAGTGAACACGGCTCGCTTGCACCGAGCAAAAGCCCGTTAGAATCGGGTCGCCTCCACCAAGATCGACGCAGTATTTAGCGTCAACGAGCGAGGTCAAGTGCGATGGTCGGGCGCGCACAGGGACCAATTTATCCGCTTCGGCCCGCTAGATTGTAGAAGGGGCGGATATGACAAATCTGAAGGGAGCTTTGCCGATGCCAGCGCCAGGATTTCAGGGAATCACGGAACAAAATTTGAAGAACTGGTTTACGTACCACAAGCCCACCGAGGGGCAGAACGAACAGTACCTTGCCATCCGCGAAGCGGCGCTTATTTTCGCGCGCACGATCGTGGCGAACACGCCAGTGAGCGCGGACCAGTCTTCTGCGATTCGGCATGTTCGTATGGCGACGATGGAAGCGAATCAATCGATCGCTTGTGGCGGACACTAAAAAGTTCGGAGGCGTAGAGGAGTGGCCGTCCTCGGCTCACTGTCTATGAGCAAACCGTGGGTTCGAATCCCATCGTCTCCGCCAATGGTAGATGAAGCCAAACGGTGCGGCGCCTGATTGTGGATCAGGTTCTAGTGGGTCCGACTCCCATCTTCTACCCCAAGTTTCGGCGGAGTAGGGTAACGGCTATCCCACCTGCTTTGGGAGCAGGGAACTGCGAGTTCGAATCTCGCCTCTGCCACCAATTTCCACATACCACACAGAGAGGGGCAGGGAGGCGTAAAACCGCGGGCGAGAACCGAGGCGAAAGCCAAAGTACACCTGTTGGGTAGTGCGCGCCTCCCCAGTCCCGTTTAAGATTCGAGGCGTAGCGAAGAGGAAACGCGCAGCTTTCGGGAAGCTGAGATCGCCAGTTCGAGTCTGGCCGCCTCGACCAAATTGGAGGTTTCGATGTCATGGCTTTTACGCGCAAAGAAATCCAGCTGAGATATAGACTCAGGCATCCTGGTTATTGGAAGAAAGATGCGGCGCGTGCGGCAAAATGGGCGCGAGACAATCCGGAATGGTTTAAAAACTATCGAAATACCCATAGAATTAAATTTCGCGAGTGGAGACGTAACAGTAAGATTAAACGAAAATACGGCATCAGTGCGGCTGAATATGGTTCTTTGTTGAAAGCGCAGAATAATATTTGCGCAGTATGTAAGAAGCCATTTGCAGGTAATCTTCGATGTGGCACCGATCCAGTTCTTGATCATCGGCATGGTGGCAAGATAAGAGAATTCATCCATCGCAAGTGCAATGTGGCGATTGGGTTTTTGTGTGATGATCCAGTGTTGTGTCGTTTGGCCGCTGAATATCTGGAAAAGCACGCTAGCTTTTGATGATTTCATGGGGTATCCCCCAGTCGAGCCAATGCTGTTGCGGTTGTAAAACAAAAAGAACTGACAACAAAATGGAACTACCTCTCGCGGCCTAACGGCTAGCGAGGCGCTTCCCGGTGAGCGAAATCACCGGGTTTTCAATTCCGGGGTCGTCTAATTCGACAGGATAATCGCCTCTGAAGCGATCGATAAAGGTTTGAATCCTTTCCCCGGAGCCAAATCCCTTGCTGTCCATATATGGACAAGCGTAAACTCGCCGTATGGCAGACCCAGTAATTGGCCAGCAGATCCCGAATACACCGCAGCAGCGTGAGTACACTCAGCCTGGCGGCATAGGTACTCCGACCTTCCCGCAGCAAACCACCGACGAAATGAACGGCCGGTATTATCCCGGCTGCGGCCATTCCATCACGGCGTACGATGTGCGCCAGCAAGGGATTGGCGACCCTCCTGTTTCTTCCGCGCTCGCGTGCTGTCCACTTTGCGGTTTCCTTCAGACGATCATCACACCGTATTCCGATTTCATTAACAGCGACACCATCTTTCTCGCATGAGCGAAATTTGCAAATGCGGGCATCACGTCGACGACCATTTTGGAATGTGTGCGGTTCTTGGATGTCTGTGCGAGGAGTTTGATGCCTCTGACGGTTCTACCGAGGATGCGCGTATCGCTCTCGCGATTTCTGAGCAAGAAGAGCAATACTGGAAAGCTTGGCTGCGTGGCTAAGATTTCCAGGGCAGAGGGAAGGGAGTGTGGATCCGGCTGAACGTGAAGTGGTGCGGTGTCGGCTTTGCAAGTTGAACCAGTTCAAGCTCAATAGTGGGAAGTGTCGCCGCTGCAATTGCGTGCTTGTGCTGCCCGTTGTTACGCTCGCGGAGCGGGTGATTCGGAAGCATATTTTCCCGTTGCAGTACGGGGATGCTGTTCGGCGAGTCACTTCGAATCTTAGAATAATTTTCTATATGTACGGCCTGGGAATGAACGGAGCGGCTTCGCTGATTGGAGTGAAGCGCAATTACGTTTATCGGGTCGAGAAGGGCTATTACAAGCTAAGGCTCGATTTTCTGTTCAAGGTGGCTGACGCCCTCGGGATCACAGTTCACGATATTTTGACGCTAAACATGTGCATCGTGAAAAACGATGAGTTCATGCGCGAGGTCGCCGGGCTGATACACAGAGTCGATCCGGCACAGTTCGTGAACATTCTCCGGTGTATGGACGACCTTCGGCAATTAGAAGGGCCGCGAAAGAGGAATACGCTTGCTGTTTTAAGGTTCCGTGTGTTAGAAAAGACGAAGGCCAATGAGCAAGCCAATTTCTCCCAAACACTTCCAGTCCAAATGCGAGCTCGCCGCGTCAGTGCTGCGGGACGAACCTGATATTACCTTCATCGTCTGCGCGTTTCCGAACGTGGAAGACAAGGGCAAACAATTCTCAATTGGCGGTATCTACACGAATTTGCATCGGCATACGGAGGACGAAGAGACGGGGAAGTTGAAAATCGAGCCAGCGACGATCGGCGATTTTGTGGATTTGATGATTCGTTGTCGGCATCAGATTAAGCCGCAGGAAATAAACGTCGAGGAGTTTCGAGATCCTGAGTCAAAATTGAAACAGTGAAAGGGGAATTATGTGGGATCAACAGATCCGATCAGTTGTTTGCAGTAATGTCGGGCATAAGTTTGAGACATTCGCCACTCATGTTTGGGATTCGAAGGCTGGATGTCTTGTTCCGACCGACCAGAAAATCATGTGTACGGCGTGCGGCGGAACACTTGAGGAATTGATCAGGCCACTGAAGAAAACTCGCGTGGCGAAGCCGAGGACGACCGCGGTGCCAGCACAACAGGAAGCCCAGCCAGAAAACCAAGAAGCTCAAAGTTCATTCGTCGCCCCACCGCCGTCCGGAACGGAAGAAAATCTCGAACAGCTTGACCAAAGTTAGGAGATCCAATGTCCAAGGCTCCAGGTTTTGCCCCGATCAAGGTGCCGCTGATGATTTGCAGCGAGTGTGGCGATCAGATGCGGCTCGAGATCGAGTGTCAGAAGAACGGGAAAATTGTAGGCACAAAATATTACTGCGATGCGTGTGAGTACTGTTTTGTGGCCAGTTTCGATTACGCTTACGGCAGTACGTTCACGAATTTGTATCGGAAGCCACCAGAAGGATACAAGGCGCCGAATTTGCCGTGGATCCGGAAGGTGGATATCAGCGTCAGCCAGAAAGATGACAAGAAGGCGCTGGCCACAGTCCAGTCGAAGTAATGCTCGGTCTGGACATTCTCGATGAGGACATCCATAACTTCAAGCGTGAGGGCGGCGCTGTTTTGATCATCGAGTCGGCTTTGGGTCGCGTGGCGATCGTTCCGGAACGTCGGCCGAAGCCGTTTTTCTTGGAAGCGGTCGAGTATGTTCCAGAGGAAGTGCGCGCGCTGCTTGATTTCGAGAGCCCGGACGTCGAGAAAGTTCATCGTTTCAAGGCCGTGTTTGGCGGCTGTTTAAGGCGGAAGGGAGAAGAAAGTGCCTCTCTGTGACAGGAAGGGCCGGCCGTTCAAGGTTGGCCAGAAGGTTGTTCTTCACATCAATCGATCGATCGAGGCCGAGATTACGGCCGTACATAATAGCGAAGGGCTTGTGATTCAGCGTGGCGACGATCAGGTTTTGCAGATCGCCAACATCATCATTCGGCCGAACGACATCATTTGTCCGCAGACGAATCCAGCTAGCCCGGTTTTCGACGGAATGTGGATTGTTGAAGATCCGGACAATCCCATTGTTCCGGCCAAGAAGGAAGGTTAATGGAAACCGCTCTTGGGGTTCTGCTTGGTTTTTGTATTGCCGCGCTCACGGCTTTCTGCGTGATTACGCTTCTTCAATTCAGTGCTGCGCGGAAGCAGATGGCTGTTCTCGCCGAGGAAACCAAGAAGACCAGAGAATCCCTTGAGGTTTTGCAACAAATTCCCGCAGCGGTTTCGACGTTACAGCAATCCATTGCGCAGCTTTCGAGAGCCTTTGCTGCGTGCGAAAAGATGATCCCGCTTGGCGAGAAGATGTTTATTCAGATGGGGATTCTCGCCCAAGTGACCGGGAAATTCTATCTTGCTGTCGTCAAGGACGCTGGCGCCAAAAACGGCGGCGGAGATCAAAGCGATTTCCTTGCGTACGATGAAGCTAACGCTTACAGGAAAGAAGTGGAAGAGCTCGCCAAGAAAATGGGAGTCAAAGTCAACGAGGAGCCCGGCGAAGAAATTCCCTTGGAGAGCATGAAGGGCGCCGGCGAGTCATCGTAGATGCGAGGAAAGGGCAGAACCGCGGTTACGACGAAGCGCGATGCGCTTGCGGTTCGTGACAAGATTCGCAACGTCGACAAAGAGCCGATTCATCGTTATCGGTTGACGCGCTTTCGGAATGGTTCGAAGCTCGACGCGATCGCCACGGAAGATAACTGTTCCATGGAGGATGTCAAGAAGTCGATCGCCATGGTGCAGACGCACGACGCGATATTCAGCGTTCCAGCGCTCGAGAATGCCGAAGTGAAGATGTTTTTGGATGTTTTGGAGTTGGAGCGCAAGGCGCTCGAGGGCGCGCTCACGGCCACAAAGAAGGTATTTGCGGAAGTCAGCGATCCGGATACAGGTGAAAAGACGTTGGAACTGGCGAGCGAGGAGCCAGATTACGATACTCAGCTTCGGTGTTTCGAGGCTAATACTGGTCGGATTGCCTCCATCATGGGGAAGAAGGACAAGGGGGCGCCGATCAATTTGGGCATTGGGGTGACGGTCAACAACGAATCTTCATCTTCGAGAGACAGTTTCGAAAGCCGCTTGCGCGATATTCAGGCTCGACGTGCTGGCGGCGGAACTGTCATCGAAGCTACTGCGGTGGAGGGGGACGGCAACGAGTCTCCCTAGTGCGCCTTAATCGCAAAGATCCATATCTGGACGATGCGCTCGAATTGCTGGATCGCCATATCGAGAAGGCCAATGGCGATTTCCGGCTGGCGTATACCTTTCTTACTCCGCACGAATTAGTTTTCATCGACGGCGAGATTGAGAAATGTGTTTCAAACTTCCGCTACTACGCTGAAAATTACCACGTTATCGCTTCGGAATATGAAGGCCACAAAGTTCTCCATCCTTGGTGGGATAGTCAAGAAATCTTCTATGAAAAAGTTTTCGAGATTCAAATTGCAGGGAAACCGGTTCGCATTATCGTTCTGAAAGCGCGTCAGCTTGGCCTGTCCACAATTTGCCAAGCGCTTACTTTCCACAAAACGATTTTCACGCCTAGTTGTAATACTTTGATCATCGCGCAGGATCCTGGACAAGCCGACTATCTCTTTAGCATGTCTCGTACGGCGTACGAAAGTTTGCCGTGGTGGATGCGGCCAGAAACCCGTTACGAAGCCAAGTCAAGGTATATGGTCTTCGATCGCAAGGATCCTACTGAGCGCATGATGAGTCCTGGATTGCGATCGCAGATTTTCGTCGATGCGGCCAACAAAATGACTGGTGCTGCCGTTGGAAAAACTATCCGTGCGGTTCACATGAGCGAGTTGAGTGAATGGGACAATGCCTCGATTTTGACCGAGAACCTTTTCCCGACCATGAACGCACCTGATGAATTGGCAATCATGGAGTCTACGGCGCGCGGAACCGTTGGTTTTTGGTACAGGTTTTGGAAGTCGGCGATGGAGGGAAAGACCGACTGGCAACCAGTTTTCATTGAGTTTTTCCGGGTTAAGAAATATTCGACTTCAATTCCGGCCGGCGAGAAATTTGAGCTTACGCCGGAAGAGGTTGCGCTTCGCGGGAAGGTTAAGAAAGAAGCAAACTTTGATTTGGCTGACGAGCAACTCAAGTGGCGTCGAGACAAGATCAACGAGTTCATTGCGGCTGATGGGGAAGAATGGGGATTCTATCAGGAGTATCCGGGCGCCACATGGCTCGAGGCGTTTCAGGGCAGTGGTTTGTGTGCTTTCGACAAAAGGAAGCTTCAGACAATGCTCGAGACGCAGTGTTGCCCTCCGATTTTGTTTGGTGAAATTGATTTGGACCGAGAAAAAGACGGAAAGCTTCGGCCTCACCTAAAGGCCATGCGCAAGGTTGACAGGAACACGCTTATTCCGCCGCAAGAAAACTACGGATCAAGGCTTCACATCTGGGAGAAACCGATAGCTGGGGAAAGATATTCTATCGGAGCCGACGTCGCCCAGGGAATTCTGGGTGGCAATTATTCTTGTGCCCAGGTTTTCAAGATCGGCAAAGGAATGAAAAAAGACGAACAGGTCGCCGAATGGCATGGGTTAATCAACCCAACGCCGTACGCTTCCGTTCTTGCTGGGCTTGGTTTTTATTACAACACCGCTGAAATCGCCGTCGAGTGCAACAACGACGTTGGCGGAACGACCAACAACCAATTGTTGCGTGTGATCGAATACCCGAATATGTTCCGGTGGAAGCACTACGACAAGATCAAGAATTACTTCTCCGACTTCATGGGCTGGTACACCAATTCCAAGACTCGCGGTCAGATCATCACAAAGATGCGGGAGAGCATCAGCGACGGGACGATTATAATTCGCAGCGAGGCTATGATTGAGGAAATGCGGAACTTCGCTAGGGAAGAGGGAGAGCGAAGGTATGAGGGTCAGGGGACCGACGACGACCGTGTAATGTCCGGGATGATTTGTATTTTCTGCCCGCACGATATGGATTGGGGCGTGGACAAGACCGAATCGGAGGAAGAGGACGAAGAGACGATCCGGAAAAGGAAGAGAGAGGATTACATCAACACCGATTACGCGCCGGCTTTCGAGGGGTCGAGGAAGAAGAACCTTCCGCCAGGGAAAGCACAGTTGCCCAGCGAGCTTGGTTTGCCGACAGATATGACCACTTCGCAGATTCGTTCCGATGTGCCCGAAGAAGATCAGTGGAAGCTTCTTTAGAAAGGAAATCTCATGCCTGAAGTAGTGACGAGCAATTTGGAGTGCCCGGAGTGCGCGAAAAGGGGGGTTGAAGGTATTCGCCTCAAAAACGTACAGGGGCGAAACGAGTATTACTGTGATGCCGGGGGGCACAAGTTTCGGGATACCGAAGAATTGATGGCAATGAAGCCACGGATGCTGACTTTTATTCCGCCTGTCAAGAGGCCGCCAGAAGGCGCCGCAACGCTCACGATTCCGATCAACGGAGAAGCGCTGACAAAACTTCGAGAAAGGTTTGGCGTAAAGCTTGAGGGGGCTGTCGTTTCCGTGATGGGGAGTCTCTTGGAGCCTGACTCTTTTGTTGTGGATCACCGAGCGGCAAAGAAGATGGAGGACGTTTTTGGTAAGAAGCCTCGTTACTCCGATGAGTTAGCTGGGATGGTTTTCGCTTTGAACGTGGAGAAGGTTCAAGCACTATCGGACCTGAAGGACGCGCGTGCCGCGGCTGGCGGTGGTGGTCAGCAAGTTGTGATTGGTGGAATCACTTTGGCTTTTGAGCCCGAAATAGTCGCAAAGCTTGTCGAGAGGGCGACTTTCAACGGCAAGAAAGTTGTGCCGTATTTGCAGGAAACCATTCTTTATGCGTTAGAGCAGGGCTGGTTCTAAAACATGGCTTCGAATTTCCTTCCTCGAGAACTGACGCCGAATATCGCCGACGCTGGCGGAGAGCAGATCATCCACGGTACCGGCGACAAGGTTAACGATTACCGGCAACAGATTGGATATTGGTTGAGCGGCGCTTACGAGGAAGCGAAGTTCGACATGAACCAGAACGACGATATCCGCCGTGGCGGTCAGTACATTGAGTACATTACCGGAAAGCAGTGGCCGGGAGCTCGTCCTTCCTATCGCACATCTCCTGTAAACAACCGCATCTGGCGCCTCGTTTGGGAATTGGTTGCCACTCTCACCGACATCCGGCCGGTCTTTGAAATCAAAGCCACGAATCCGGATTACGACAAGCACGCCAATATGATCAACAAGGTCACGCGGGCGTGGTGGACGGAATCGAATTGCGAATCTAGCTTGGCGATGATCATCCTGTATTCGATTCTCTGTACGGGGTACGGAAAGCTTCAATGGAATCCGGAGTTGCGCGGCGGAGAAGGTGATTTTGAGATTTTGTATCTTGGTCCGACTGAGGTTTTGCCGTTAAAGCCGACGACGGATCTTCAGTCTTCGCAGATGGTGATTTTGGAGCAAGCGAAGCCGTTGAGTTGGTTCCGTAGGAAATTCCCCCTTGTTGGCTCGATGGTTAAAGCCGACATGGATCTCTCGCGTTATTCGCTTCCTTCCCAGGCGCCGGGTCACATCCCACAGGTTCTTTTTGAGGTTCTTTCTCCGCAGATGCAGCGCATGGTAGGACGTCCAGAGAAATCCTTTCAGACCGTGTTTCCAGTCGCTCGCTATCGCGAGTTTTGGTTCAAGGATTGGACTGTTAACGCGTCGAATGTGCCTGTTGTGATGGGCGATCCGACAACGAATTGGTCTTACATAGCGCAGCCGAATGAACTTCTTTATCCTCGCGGGCGCGTGATTTGTACGGGCGGAGAAAAGAATTACGTCGTTTACGACGGTCCAAACCCTTATTGGCACGGGATGTATCCGTTCGAAGCCCTTCGTTTGAATGCGGTGCCGTGGCAATTCTTGGGAGTGTCCGAACTTCGGCCGCTGATTCCGTTGCAGGACATCATCAACAACACTTTGGCTGGCATCTTGGACATGATCAAGAAGGCCGTGAACCCAGGATTCTTGGCGCCGAAGAACGCTTTTAGCGATGCGCACTTGAACAGCATCGACTGGTCGATGCCTGGCGCGAAAGGCGTTTATAGCGCGCTTTCACCGCACCAGCCGCAGTTTGTTCCCCAGCCTCAGTTGCCATCGTTCGTCCTGCAAGTTTTGCTTATGGCTGCGCGGGAAATGGATCAATCTTCCGGCATTGCGGCCGTCGACGAAGCGGTAAGAAAGAATCAGGTTCCGAGCGGAGACACGCTCGACCAAATTAAAGATTCGAAGCAAACCCCGTTGCGGCTGAAGGGAAAGAATATCGAGGGGTTTTTGCGCACCCTTGGACAGCAAACGATCTCCAACGTTTTCCAGTTTTACAGCATGAAGCGCAGAATGTTCATGGTCGGTAAAGAAGCGCTCACGTTCGAAGATTTCGATTGGAATCCAGGAAGTGTTATCCCTCAAGGTACGAAACCAGAAGAGTTCGCGCGCCGATTTGTGTTCCTGATTCAGAGCGGCTCGCTGCTAAACATCAATCGCGTGGAGCGCGCGGCCACATTGCAGCGTTTGCGCATGATGAAGGACATCGATCGCCGCACGTTGATCGAGGGGTTGGATATGGGCATTAACATCCCTGAAGTCGAGATGCGGCTGAAGAAAGAAGCGATGGACCAGGCTGACACGGCAGCAAAGCAGCGTACGATCTTAATGGCTGCACAAGCGATGCTTCAGCAGCAGCAAAATCCTTTCGCGCAGATGATTGTTAAATTGCTGTCGAGCGACCAGAATCCACCGGAAGGAACGGCGCAATTGACCAATGCCTAGCATAAAGCCGATGCCGGCGAAATTGTCTTTGGATGGAGTTGATATCGAACTTCCGCGCGAGGCTTTTGAGTGCGCGTTTTTCTTGATTGGTGATACTCAAGGCACAAAAAAGTCTGGATCTTTGACGATTCATTTCCGCGACGGGGTTCCTGTTGGCGTCGACTCGGTTACAAAAAAGGTCTATAAGTGATTTTAGTTGTTGACGTTTAATCTGTACGTTCTGCAAGATGAACGCGACCTGGTAATTTGAGCTCGGATTGAAGTCCCGAAAGGGCCGACTTCAATGGCTCGCTAACAGAAGATTGTTGGCGGGCTTTTTTTATTTGGAGACGACATGGCTGAAAGGCACAAAGATTTTAAGCCTGTCAAACGGCCGGGGGCGCTTACCAAGAAAGCCAATCGTGCTGGCGAGAGTAATCAAGAATTTGCCAGTAAGCATTACAACGATAGTGGGCTTACTGGTGAGCAAGCGCGCTTCGCGAAGATTGCCAAGACCTGGCGCCACAAGGGTCGGGAATCAAAGCGAGGCGGTGGTCGCTGAATGCCGCTAACGCCGGGAAATTCGAGAGCAGCCGTCAGTAGCAATATTTCGCAACTTGTAAAAGAGGGAAGACCACAAAAGCAAGCTGTGGCGATTTCTCTTAGCAACGCGCGCAGGAAAGGCCGTTCGAGGTCCGGACGGAAAACTTCTGGGAGGTAATTGAAATGGCACACGAAGAAGAGAAGCGCGAAGAGAAGAAAGAGCACAAGCGCGAAGAGAAGAAAGAGCACAAGCGCCACGGCAAGCGTGAGCGCTCTCTTCACCGCGGCGAGAAGGGTCGTAAGGAAAGCCGCTAACTCTGTGCGTTTTGGCTTTTAGGATCCCAGTTTTTGGAGGTAACAAATGGCTACAAAGAAAACACCGATGAGCAAGGAATACGAAGGCCACGGCGAAGATAGCAAGGTGGTTTTCGGCGTTTCGAAGGGCGAGTACATACAGGTTGGAACCGTTGCCCCGCTTACTACCGATAACGGCACGAGCGTGAATACGAAGACGCCGCGGGAAGATCACGGCGCCGGTGAGAAAATCTAACCGTCCATATCTGGACGTTTGAGGGTCAATGGCAAGTCCAGCTTCACCGATGGTTGGCGGTCCACCGCCACAACCGCCGAGCGTTACCGGTCAGCAAGGCGCTCCCTTGGCAAGTGTCGCTCAGGGGATTGCCGCGCGCGCCGCACAGGGCGGTGGTGGTACGCCGGGCGTGGACGACCAGAGCAAGAACGCGATCGACAAGAGCTATGCAGCCCATCCTAAAGGCGCCTTCCTGGCGCAGACCGAAATCTTGAGAAAATCGCTCGAGCAAATCGGCAAGACCGAAGAGGCTTTTGCCCCATTTGCGCAGCGCATGATCGAGATTATGCGGATGGGCGTCGATCAGGTCGCGAAGAGTAATCCCGATGCAGGGCCGCCTGCAGGCGCCGGCCAAACGGCCGGTGGGCCAGTGGCGACCAAGCCTCCGGATGGAAGTCAGGTGGGTGCTACGGCGCCCGGTTTCCCTGGGTAGTAACTCCATGAAGGTGAGGCGCAGCCCCAGCACTTCGGGGAAGCCAACCGCAGCCTGGAGAAAGGACAAGTAAATGCCAGATGCTTTTGACGAATTGATTGCGACGATCACGGACGAGGGAGACAGGAATTCCCTGCTCGCCATGTCCACGCGGCACAAGATTCTTCGAGAGGGATACCTTCGCCAGTCCGATTACGATCGGATGATGAACGAGGCCAAAAAAGCTAACGATAAATTGAAGGCCGATTACGACGCGAAGGTTAAGGCGGCTGATGACAAAACCAAAGAGGCCACTGAACTAGTGGACAAGAACAAGAAGTGGTGGGCAGAAACGGAACCGATTTTCACAAAGGCAAAAACCACCCAAGCGGAGCGGGACAGTCTCTTCGAAGAAAAGAAGAAGCTCGAAACCAAAATTGCCGAATTGACCACGGCCGCAGCGGCCGGTGGCAAACCAGGGAGCGAGGGTAGCGTCGTGGACCAGGCCGAACTTGCAAAAGCGGTGGAAGAGCGCGTGAAGGGCATGGGGTTCGTGTCCGAATCGAAGCTGATGGAAATCGTTTTGCAGGAAGCTGGCAAACAGCGCGACACCTTCCTTAAGGAAACCCTTCCGGCCACGATGGAATACATTTTCAGCGTGAACGATATCGCAATGCGGCACCGCGAGGAGTTCCACGAGCCGTTCGATCGCGTGGCTTATTTGAAGTTCATTCACGAGAACCAGCTTGGCAATTTGCTCCCGGACAAGGCTTACGACCAGTACATCTCCGAAAAGCGCGGGAAGAACAACGAAGCCAAGATGCGCGAGGAGATCGAGAAAGACATCCGTACCAAGATGTCGATCCCCGGAACCGGAACCGTTACCGGGCCGCCGACTGGTTCGATCCCGGAAGAAGGCAGCGCGCTTGTCGAGTACATCAAGGCCACCGCTGCGAAGGACGACGGCGGAACGATGTCCGGAGCGATGGCAGCCGCGGCCGAGTTGAGGAAAGAAGGCAAGGCCGCATAACAAGTTTCGGCTTTACCGGAAGGGGAAACCCGCAGTCGGTAAGAGCCAGTGGATGTGAAGACTGAAGGGAAGCCGAGTGGCGCAGCCTGAAGGTCTGGGGTTGTTGAATTAAATTCAGCGGAGGAACGAGAAAATGGCCCTTACGTACGATGACATCACCTCTAAAACAAACAAGTTCATCGTTCCGCGCCTAGTTGACAACGTTTACAAGTCTTCCCCAATCTTCACTAGGCTGCGCACGAAGAACGCAGAAAAGTTCGAGGGTGGCACGACGATTCGGCACCCGATCATGTATGCCGCGTTGAAGGGCGGTCCCTTCACTCGCGGTGCAACGTTTGACATCACGTACGTGCAGACGGACACCGCACTCGAGGTGAACGTCAAGTACTACTACGTGAACATCACTCTCTACGGCACGGATAACGTGCTCAACCGCGGCCCCGAGGCCGCAATGTCGTACGTCGAATCCAAGATGGTGAACGCTGCCGGCCGGATGGCGCAATTGCTCGGCACCGATCTCTTCTTGGACGGCCAGGGCACGCTTAGTCCAACGATTTCGTTGGACGGCTTGACCGCGGCCGTGGACGACGGAACGAACTACGCCACCTACGGTGGCATCACCCGGACGGACATCGCCACGGGCGACAACGTGGGAATCAACGGCTATTACGCAAGCGTTCCAACGCTTTCGTTGGCGGCCGTGCAAACGGCGTTCGGCGCAACCTGGTTCGGAAACGAACGCACGGACTTGATGCCGACCGACCAAAACACCTGGAACATTCTGTGGAACAAGATCCAGCCGCAACAGCGGTTCAACGAGACGTCTTCGGACGTCGCGAAGATCGGCTTCCAGTCGTTGCAGTACAACGGCGCGCAGGTCGTAGTTGACCAGTACGCCCCGGCTGGCGTGCTCTGGTTCTTGAACACGAAGTACATCCAGTTCTGGATCTCCACCATGCGGAAATACCAATTCGGTTTCACCGGATGGAAGGAAGCCCAGAACACAGACGACGTTGCCGGTCAGTACATGTTCGGCGGCAACTTGCTCGTGGTAGCGCCACGTTTGATGGGGCGCATCGCGGGCATCACCGGCTAAGGGGGAGGAACTCACATGGCCTTCGCGATACCAAGCGATTACGCAACATCAGTACAAACCGCCGAAGTGTACACGGGCGCTTTCTCGACCGTGAACGACGCCTACATCGCTTCTCCGGGCTTGTCCCAGGGAGCGATTGGGCTTACCAACGGCGCGCGCAACCCTCTTGGCCGAACGGTGTACTCAACCGATTTGACAACCGGACGTCGTTTCAAAAACAAGTACGTCCGGTTGAATTCGACCACCACGGCAACTCTCATCGTCGGTCCTGTGTATTACAAGGACGAAACGTTTGAAGTTGTCACCATCCAATCCAGCGAATCGCAGTTCGGAGTCAACGGCATCGCCGGCATCTTGTTGAACGTCAACGCCACAAACGGGAATTACGTTTACATTCTCACGAACGGAATTCTCGCGGGCGTGGCGGTTCCGGCTTCAACAGCGGCAGGTGACTGCTTGATCGGTGCAGCCGGCGCGCAGGCACTTGCCCGCGTGGCGGCAAACACCGCTCCGACCAACCGGAAGTGCGCTTGGGCGCTCACTGCGGTTGCAAGCGGCGTTTCGGATATCTACGTCGAAGTCGACGACCTCGGCTAAAAGGGGAGGACAGCATGGCGATCGGAATAACTCTAATAGCCGATGGAAACGATGTTTGGGGAAGGACCAGGATTCAGCAATTCCTGGCGGCTCTCGACACTTCGTATCCGACTGGCGGGTATCCAATCACGCCCGCGCAACTTGCGTTGCGAACCATCTTGGGCATTATCGTTCGTGCGGTGAATACCGGATTCGTGACTAATTCGGCGACGTTTGCCGGGTTAATTCCGGTCTGGAATACCACCACCGGGAAGCTGCAACTTATTGTGGCTTCAACCGGCGCGGAGTTGGCTAACGCCTCGAACGTAAGCGCAACAGTTCTTACCTTGGAAGCTGCCGGTCCTGGGTAAAGAAAAGATCTTTCGGGGCGCACGCAACGGCCCGGAAGTAGAGACACCGGATTTGGCGGACCATCTGCACTGCCCGCAGATGGTCCGCTGTAATCCTGGAGGTTCCCATGGGCGGTTTTGACCCTTCTGCTGGTCTTGATCCATCGGCGCTTGCAAGCAGCATTTCCGGATCTCCGTCCGGAGCTATGGGCGGTGATTCTGCGGCCGTTAGTTCCGGCCGGAACGCTCAGATGACCGATCGAATGCTCCCGAGGATGCCGGGCGCGCGCGCTCGAGCTCCGAAGGGACCGTCTTCAAAGCCTCGATCGAAAAATCCTGGGGCTTCCATGCGTGGAGCGATCAAGAGGATCGGTAAGCCGCGGCGCCGTACAGGAATCCGCTTGTCGGGCGGCGGTGGTCGTAGGCCAAAGTTTTGAGGCTGGAATGTCCAATGGTGTCTTCAGAATTCCGCAACGCGGTCCCACGCGCCTGAAAGGGCGTTTTGCTATTTCCTTCCAAACGTCCAGATATGGACGAATCGTAAAGCAGGTTTCATGCCGGTAACTGTCTTAACTTCGCCGAATACTCAGGCGCCGAGCACGCAGCTTAATGCTGCGCAGATGTGGGGCGAGGTGCTTCAGTGGAATCCGGACGCGCCGATAATGATGGCGAAGCGCTGGATCCAGAACAGCTATCGCAAAATCATCGATTTCCGTTTGTGGTCTGGGCTGGTTTACAAGGGCCAGGTAATTGTGCCGGCGTCTTACACGACCGGGACGGTGACGGTAGTTACTGGTTCGAATTCGGTGCAGGGAGTTGGAACGGCCTTCACTTCGTCGATGGTGGGCGAGCAGTTCCGCGTGGGATTTACGAACCCGATTTACACGATCAATCAAGTCAATGTGGGCTCTCAGGTTCTCACATTGGATTTGCCGTACGGGGGAACGTCGATCGCTCAAACCGGCTATCAGATTTTCCAGAACTTGGTGAACTTCGGACCGAATCTGAAATATCTTTTTCAGTGCGTGAATCAGAAACAGGGCTACGCAATGCAGTTGAATGTGCCGCAGAACGTTTTGAATATCCGAGATACATGGAGGACGGCGACCGGTTGGACATATCTAGTTTCTGATCGCGAGATGTCGCCAGCCGGCATTCCGCAAAAAGAACTCTATCCGATTCCAACGTTCGCGCAGTCGTTTCCGTTTTTGGCGTACGCGCAGCCGCCAGATTTGAATGGCCCGGAAGATTTTCCGTATCCGTTTATCCGCTCGGATGTGATTGTGCTTGGCGCCATTGCTGACGCGCTCGTGTTCCGCGGGAAAAACTCGAAGTATTACGACCCGCAGACTTCGATGATGAAACGGAACGAGCAAGCGCTCGAGATGCAGATGATGGGCGTAAGAGACAACGAACAGATCCAGAAAGATTTGATTTGGGAATTCGATCGCTGGCCGCTTTACCAGATGGGCGCAGATTTTTTTCAAACTCACGACGCGGAGTGATTTTATGGCACACGGTAAGAAAGAAACGCCGGCCGACGAAATGCGCGAGCAGCGCCAAGGAAAGCACGGGAGGGGAATCCTTCTTCTCGTCATCCATCACGGCGGCGGGCGCAAGGACGCTGGCAAGCGCATGAAGGCGCCGCGCGGCGGGAGGCGGTAATGCCGGGCGGCGGCACAGGGCTCGTAAGCGGGAACATCAATATGTCCGCTGATGTGGCGCCGTCGCACGGCGGCAATTTCAATTTCCCGTCCATGAAGAAGGGCGGACGAATCAAGAAGACCGGGGTGTATCGCTTGCATCGCGGCGAACGGGTCGTGCCGGCGCGTAAAGCTGGTCGGAGGAAGTAATGGGCGCAACGAATCCAAATCAGGCTCAATTGGAAGAGATGGCCATCGGCAATGCGATGGGCTCTTTCAAGCGTGGTGGCAAGGTGAAGAAGACCGGCCGGTATCTCGTCCATAAGGGTGAACGGGTGGAGAAGGGTCGTAAGAAGGAACGGTCTGATAGGAGGAAATAATCATGCGCATCATGGCTGCTGGTGGTGGTCTTGGTGGTCCCGGTAGTTCTAAGGGTGGTCCGGTAAAAAAGACGCGTCCCGCAAAGAAAGACCGTGGCGGTCGGAGGAAATAATGGAAATCCCAACTGCGGCAACAACGGATGATGCAGCGCTTTCATCGGGGATGAAAGACAAGGCGCGCTCGGCGGGGATTAAGGCCGGGCTGGCGTCGGCTGGAAAGACTCTTTCTTCCGAGATGAACAAACGGCCTTCCAGTGCTCCTCGATCGGGCGGTTCTTCCGGTGGTGGGGGCGGCCCGGTTTCTGGCCCGGTGGGACGTCCGATGCCGGCAATGCCAGCGATTGGATCGTTCAAGAAGGGCGGTCGCGTCAAGAAGACTGGTAATTATCGCGTCCACAAGGGTGAAAGAGTCGAGAAGGGGCGCAAGGGCGAACGTAAGAGCGAGCGCAAGGGTGGACGGCGGTGAGGCGTACCGGGTTCCCCGGCCTCTCCTCCGCGAAGCTCAATACGCCAACGCGCGAAGGGATCGGCAAGGGGAAGTTGGCTACTGAGGCTGCTGGAACGCGCACGGAAGCTAGGAAGCCGATGGGATCGTTTAAGCACGGTGGCCGGGTGAAGAAGACGGGGCCTTACAAATTGCATCGCGGCGAGCGAGTCGAAAGGAAAGAACATGGAAGGGACGGCGGACGGTCTAGGCGTTGATTGTGCTGGTTGCGGCAAGCGGGTGCGGCATTATTTCGTGATCGTCGGGAAAGGCGATTTTTGTTCTGCGTGCGCGCCGGTTGCCAGATACCAGGGCAAATCAACTTTTCCGTTTACGACCACGAATATCAACGGGAAGTCGATTGAGGTTCAATCGCTAAAACATCTTCGGAGTTTGGAGAAAGAACACGGTGTCCAATCTTTCGCTTACAACATGGACAATCCGGAAGCGCCGAGACACAACCGAGAGGTAAGGGAGGTACGGAAATGAAACCCAAGGGCACACATTTGGATTTGTTGGGATCTCCGGAGAGTCTTTTAGACGACAAGTCTCCGATGAACGACATCCCGGCCGGCGCGCAGATGGGCGAGGACGATTGCCGCCATCACATTCGCCGGAAGAACTTTTTGAACGAGGGAGAGGAGGTTACAAACTCTCTCGGGCTGCGCGCGTCGGTGTCTACCGATTGCGGGCAGACGAAGACGGAGCCGGATGAGAACGGGGCGTACGGCGGTTTTATGACGCATTCGCACACGAAGGGTGAGTAAGGGAGGAAGATATGGCGCAGCGCGCGACTCGCTATTATGCAATTGCGGCCGGTGGATCGCCGCAGCCAGTTTTTGGGACGAAACTGACGGCCGCGGCTGCGGCTTCTAAAAACCCTGTCACTCTCGTGGTGGCTGACAGTTCGCCGTTTTTTGTGAACGAGTTCGCGGTTCTTGAACCCTTGGCTTCTTTCCCAGAACGTCAAAGGGTAACTGCAATTCCAGATTCCACGCACGTCACGGTCGCGGGACTTCAGTTTGCTCACGCGAGCGGTGTTTACGTTGCGCTCGGCGCGCAGTTGAGCAGTCTCTACATTCAAGCCAAAGACGGAAATGTTGGGGCGCTTTATATTGGAAACAATCCAAATTTGAAGAAGGATACTGGATCACCGGCCGGGCAGTCTTTGATTGTGAAACTTCAAGTTGTTGGAGCCGGTGGCCAGCCGTTCGATTTCAATTCCACGACGTCGGGAATCACGGATGCTGGGTCGGCGTCCGAGTGGTGGATCGACGGAACGACCGGCGATCTTTATCTTCCTTCTTTCACGCAGGTGTAACAATGAAAAGAGTCATCGGATTTTTGATTCTGGTCCTCGCTTCTTGTTCGTCCATATATGGACAAACGAGCGGTGGAGGAGGCGGTGGCCAAGTCGGCGGCGGCAATGTCACGGTGCAGGGAACTGTGGTGGCCAACGATTGTGTGAAGTTTGTTTCGCCGAATGTTATTACTGATGCTGGCCTTGCTTGCGGAGGAGGGAGTGGTGGTACGCCGCCTTTCAGTGCCATTACGGCAGGCACGAACCCAAACCCCCTGGTTATTGGTAGCGGGGGAAGTCTGACGGTATCTGGAACGGGAATTATCGGAGCGACCGCGATCGATGGTGTGACGGTCACGGGCACGCCAACTTCTGGACAGGTGCCGACAGCGACGAGTGGAACGGCGGCTACGTGGCAGACTCCTGCGACTGGCGGCACGGTCACAAGTTTTAGCGCGGGCAACCTATCACCACTCCTCACGTCTAGCGTTGCGACCTCGACGACGACTCCGGCACTGAGCTTCACCTTGTCAAACGCTGGGGCCTTCACGCTGTTTGGCAACAACACAAGTTCATCCGCCGCACCGTCCTACACAACGATGGGTTCCATTTTCGGCTCATGCTCCGGCGCGACCAACGCGCTGACGTTCAACACTACGACCAACGCTTTCGGGTGCAACACCATCAGCGGTGGGGGAAGCGGGACGGTAACGTCGTTCAGTTCCGGCAATCTCTCGCCATTGCTGACCACGAGCGTAGCCACGGCAACTACAACTCCAGCTCAGACTTTCGCGCTATCAAACGCAGCACCATTCACAGACTTTAGTAACGCCACATCATCATCGGCGGCCCCGACCTACAACCTCGTCAGCGCGTTGAACGGCGCGAACGTAGACGCTCAGACTGGCAATTATTCCTTCACCTGCGCGACCGACCGCGACGGCGAAATAGACTTCAACATCTCCGCAGCCGCAACGCTGACCATGCCGCAAGCTGGCTCGACAAGCTGTCTGCTAGGGAATTTCTTCGTATATGTCCGCAACACGGCGTCGTCAACCGCCGTGCTCACCGTGACTGCAACCACGTCCACCTTCCAGCCGGAAGGCGGGGCATCGCATACCGTATTGCCTAACAGTTCGCTGATTATCTTCTCCGATGCGACATCTTCAACTGGGAACTATCACGCCATACTTACTCCTGCGTCATTCGGCGGGGTCAATACCAAAACATCGAGCTACACCGCGACGGCAGCAGACGCCAACAAGCTCATCGTAGCGAATTGTTCTGGGGCATGTGCCATCACGCTTCCGGCAACTCCGCCGAACTCCGGCTGGACGACGCAGGTTATCTCCATCGGCTCGACGCTTGCCACCGTGGGCCTAAACAGCTTGAATTTCAACGGCAGCGCCACCGCGCCCGTGTTGGTATCGAAAGAGACCTTGAGTGTATTCACAGACGGCACCAACTACTTCGGGAACGTTCCGGCGAGTGCTGGCACAGGGACGGTTACAAGTGTGACCTGCGGAACGGGGCTGACGGGCGGTACCATCACAACGACTGGTACGTGCGCGGTCGGGGGCGCAGTTGGTGAGATTCTGGCTGGAGCGACTCCGGCTCTCACCGCGACACCAACGCTTGGCGCATCCGGCATGGCTGGAACGCTAGCCATGTTCCCAGCCAGCGGGAACTTCACGACGACATGGGGCAGCGCGGCGACCACATCAAACACGATTCTAGGATTTGCTGCTGTCCCGGTCACGGGTGACACCGTAACTTGCACGGTTTCAAGCACGACTTGCACATTGACCGATAGTGGGTTGCCACCATTCAATCCAGCGGTTCCCGGCGCTATCGGCGGCACGACACCAGCAGCCGGAACTTTCACAACACTAACAGGAAAGACCAGCGTCACGGCTGGCATCGTGGGAACTACGGCTGGCCTCATCAACCTTTCTGGCTTAACCAGCGGCACAGCAACGATTACTGCTCCTGCCGTGGCGGGCACGGTTACGAATCCTATCCTGTTTAGCAACGGAATTGCTGTTAATACTGGTTCAACTGCTTCGACAAGCTGCCCAGGCATTTCTTTGTATGGTTCATGCAGTGGCCTGGGGTTTAACTACCTCAGTAGCGGTAGTGGCGGAATAGCGATCGTGGCAGGCTCGGCAAATGTGGCCGAAGTGATGTCTGCGGCGAACGCAGGCTTCCAATTGCCAACTGGCTCCATTTACTCGTGGGGGTCGCTGGCTGGAGCCGCAGGAGACACTGGAATTTCTCGTGGCGCAGCGGGAATCGTGGACGTGGGCAACGGCACGAATGCTAACACCACTGGTATTCTAAAGGCCGCAGCCTACATGTCGCTCGGCACGAAGTACACGGCCACAGGTTGCTCGAACGGCACGACAGTTGGGGGCGCTACGTCGGGACAATTTGCTTCTGGCACCACAGGAACCTGCACTGTAGTGGTGACGATGGGTAACACAGCAACAGCTCCTAACGGATGGTCATGCTGGGCGAACAACTTGACCACCACGACCGACCTCTGGGCCGAGACTGCCACCACTACAACCACGGCAACAATCGCCGGAACAAGCGTCACGGGGGACACCATCAACTTCGGATGCATGGCTTACTGATTGATGGAACCAAAGGAACAGCAACCGAAAAAGGCTAAGACAGACGGCACCACGACGCTACAAGACATACTAGAAGAATACGAAAAGAGCACCGACGAAAAGGAGAAGGAATGACAAGACTTAAACTGCTTTCAGTGCTTCCGATTCTGTTGCTGGCGATGAAACCAGCCCCACCGAAGATTACAACTCAACCTGTGAGTCGGACCGTAACTGCTCCAGCGCCAGCGACCTTCAGCGTCGTAGCGAGTGGCAGCAAACTCTCCTATCAATGGCTTCAGAACGGCGCGAATATCACAGGCGCGACATTGGCGAGCTACACGACACCTGCCACGACTACGGCCATGAGCGGCGCGACTCTGTTCGGCATTGGTCACGGGACTCCAAGCACATCGAGCTTTACGATTACAGCAGGAGTCAGCGTGGCGGCGAGCACGTTAGCTGTGGACTATATATGCCGACCTTAATTAAAAAACTGATTGGATTGACGTTTTTCGTTCTCGTTTTCTGTTCGTCCATATATGGACAAACGCTCTCGAGGTACGACAACGTTGTTTTCAGTCAGTCGATCCCGGTAACCACGGTTGCCGGCGCCACGATTACTGTTTGTCCGTACGGATCTCCAGGAGTTCCTTGCACGCCGATCTCGAGCCTTTACGCCGACCCCAACGGCGTCACGCCTTTGGCAAATCCGATTTCATCAGACGCTTATGGAAATTATGGATTCTGGGCTGCGCCGGGGAATTACACCCTTACCTTTCAGGCGAACGGAATCCAGTTGTTTGTTGCGTCGATTTCGATGCCCGGAACGGGCGGAGGAACGATCGGCGGAAGCGGTTTAAGTAACCGTATCGCTAAATTCGTATCGCCGCTGATTATCGGTATTTCTTCCGGGTATGACGACAACTCAAATCCGTCTCAATGGCCAAATGGAACGTCGGTCATGTCTAACGGCCTTTACGGCCAGATGGCGAACGCTAACCCCGGCACGGTTGTTAACAACACCGTGTGCCGAAATTCGATAAACCAGGCGATCGTTTGCGCGGCCGGAACGGCAGAAGGTTTGGTGGGATCGGCGCAGTTTGGGGCTGGCAACGCTGGAAACGTGCAAGTTTGTTTTAGCTGGTCGTGTACGTTGGTATTTGACAATCAAACGGTCATCGGCGATCAGGCGATCATGTCGGCTACGACGGCCGGTTTCCTTCACGATACTGGATCGACGACCAAGACGCCCGGCTACGACAATGTTCTTGTAACCTCGGTGAACGCCGGCACCGGCACCACAGCGTCGGTGGCAATTCTCACTCCAGACACGGTTAACGCTGGTGGCGGTGGCGGTGGAATTCCCGGCGGAAATAATACCGATATTCAGTTTAATAATTCTGGGGTTTTTGGAGGGTCTGATTATTTAACTTGGAATGGTGGATCGTTAGAAGTGGGATCGTCTGTAGGTGGTTCCATTTCAATTAATCCTCCTAGTTCAGAAAGTGGCAATTCTTTCCAACTCTCGGACAGTAACAGTGGACCACAACTGCTTATGACTCAAATTGCAGGTGGTCCCGGAGGGCAAATACTTGCCAGTACCTTCTATCAAGAAGTTTGTGTTTCGAACAATGCTGAGGAGGGCTGTGGAAGCCAGTCCATGACTGGACTTGACGTTGCGGCCATGGGATTGCTTGGAACAGGAGGCGCTGGAGGTTTTTCCGCATTTAGTTCTACCGGTCGAGCCGTTGGCATGGATGGCGGCGGGGGCTTTTCTGATTCTGCTCAGTCAAACGGCTGCGCTACGTGGACAAGTGGAATTCTTGGCAGCACGAACGCGGCTTGTGGTGGCGGTGGCGGAAGTGGCGTTTCGTCGCTCAATACTTTGACGGGAGGTGTGACGCTATCAAGTTCGATCCCCAGCGTAACCTTTAACCCCAGCGGTTCAACGATTGACGTAGAGTCTATTGATACGCACATCAGCAATATCCAATACGTCTCTTCGGCGGGAAACGATTCACATTCCGGGCTGTCGTGGGCAACGGCGAAACAACACGTGTACGCTGCGCTTGAGGCATTGCCGGGTGGTTCTTCTTCCTCCCCCATCACCGCAGGTACCGGAACGGTTTATATCGGCCCTAGCGTTTCCATCGGAGCGGCGGACGGTAAAGGACTCCGAATTGTAGGAGCGCAGTCTACAGAATACTCTAGCCCAGCGACCGGATGGATACGTTCAAGTGGTGCTCTCTCGCTCATTTGCCAGAACGGACAATCTGAATCATCTAATAGCCACATCCCTCAATGTGCTGAGTCTTGGGGCAGCACAAACGCTTACGCTGCGTTTCAGATGAATGGAACAAACTCTGCTACGCTCGTTCAAAATTTTGCACTTGGTCCGCAGGGTACAGCTATCACCCTTGGAATAGACTCCACAGGGAATCGTGACAATGGTGGTGCGGTTAACGTGATTTTCAAGGGGGTGAGCGGAACGGGCGGCGCAAGCGCCGTAGGCTGGGGACCGCAAGTAGACATCGGCTCGAATGTATTCTGGGTGTTTTTTGACGATTCCACGTTCTACGGGAGCCTTGAGGCTTGGAATGTGAGCCTGTCTCGCAGTAGCAACGTCGTGACCGCGACCGTAATAGCAGGAGGATTCGGTGGTACGACACACGACCTTCCGAACGGAGCTAATGTCTCAATCCGCAACGAGACTGGTGACACATCATTTAACGGAACATATGTTATTCAGTCGGTTCCCGACAACACCCACTTCACTTACAACCAGACCGGGCCGAATGCCACACTAAGCAGCGCTGCCGCCCTCGGCGACAAACTTTTTGGAATCACGGTAAATCCCACAGAAGTCAGCGGGACTGGTAGCGGCCTCATCGAAGTCAATCGGATGGTCGGAACCGGAATCAAGTTTTACTCAGGCGCAAATGGCGGCTCGATGCTGCTTAGGGATTTTACGCAAGAGGGCACGAACTCTGCCGATGACCCTCCTGGAATTTGGTTTACTCTGCCGCATGGCGACAGTGGCGGGTACGTGAATCACGTCGAAATTTCAGATAGCGGCGTTAACGCATCGGCGGTTGTCGTGGATGGAGCAGGGGCAGTTGCACAAAACGTGTTTGCTGATTTCCTGTACAGTCCTACTTGCATCTACGACGGTCCAATGACTCTAGGCGGTTCGATTATAAACTCCAACTCTGCCTGCCCCAATCAGGGGATGCAAACTGACTCGACGTCGTTCCGCAGCGGCGCGCGTGGAGTCATTGGTGGAATCGTGGCGGCGCAGGATGATGACGCGAGAAGAAATTTCGCTCCGAACGCTGTCCGCTATGCGAATATTTCCCACACCGCATCATCGGCCTGGACACTCAGCAATCCCACGGGAGTCACAACAACGACCGGAATATCAGCCCCAGACGGCACCAGCGGCGCAACCAGCTACACGACTACCGGCGTTTCCGGGAACGTGGCCTACGAGAATGCTTCGATTGCTCTCGCCGTTGGAGACTATTTCGTATACGGCGTTTGGTCCCAGTCAACCTGCAATGCGGCTCTGTTGTTCTTTCTTGGCGGCTCTGGGAATACGGCCAACACTACCTTGTTTAATCCCGACGTTACAACGACTGACGGTCAATGGGTTTGGACTTCGGGAATATCGAAGCTAACTGGGGTGACGACTACTCCGGCGGTGGTCGAGCACTACACGACGGTCAGCTCGAGTTGCGCTACGACGGCGTATGCACCAATTATGATTCACATCCCAACTGGCACGGTAACTGACAACGAAGCCTTTGAGATCGCCGAACATCTTCAAACCTACGGATCGAATTGCCCCGTTGGGGGCGCTTGCCAACTCCCCACGCAGACGTTCTCTGTTGCTGGCTCAACGCAGTTCTTTGGAACTTTCACGCACGCGAACACCGCGAACCGAATTTATACGTTTCCCGATGCGACGGGCATTATTCCTTACTGGACAGGAACGACGCCCGTAAATGGGCACTGCGTAGCATGGGGGCCGGGAGCGAGCCTTACTGACAACGGAAGCACTTGTGGCAGTGGCACTGGAACAGGGACGGTATCGAGCGTCGGTGTAGCGCTGACGGGCATCCCTTGCGCGGTGAGCGGAAGCCCTGTGACGACCACTGGGATTTTGACTTGTACGGCGAATACGCAGAGCGCGAATACGTTTTGGCGCGGGCCAACGTCCGGATCGGCGGCAACGCCGACTTTTGGAGCTTTGGTTGGTGCTGATCTTCCACTTCCGTCAGCTAGCACGCTTGGTGGAGTGGAGTCCTATGTTGCGGTTGCGCACCAGTGGATCAACACAATTTCAACGAGCGGCGTGCCTTCGTCCACGCAGCCAGCTTTTACGGATATTTCTGGGATAACAACGACCGCGCAGCTTCCGTTTACTTATTCCGGAAGCACAACCGAGATCGCCACGGTGACTGGAGCGCTCACGACGAATGATTGCGTGAAGGTCGGTGCGAGCGGAAACCTTGTGGACGCCGGGACAACGTGCAACGCTTCTCCAGCCTTCCCTTCGATTACTGGAGGCACAAACACTGCCGCAGCGATGTTGGTCGGCACGGGTGCAAGTTTGGGTGTGACCGGTACGGGTACGATCACGGCTACGGCCGTCACGCCAGCCGGAACGCTCAATGATTGCGTGAAGTGGGGATCTAGCGGAGCGCTTGCGGATTACGGATCACCTTGCGGCTCTGGATCAAGTATTACCGTGAACGGAGGTTCGCCGCTCGGAAGTCCGGTGAATTTCCAGACCGGTGCGACGACCAGTGGCATCACCATCACTGCGGCTGCTTCGGGTTCGAACGTTTCGTTTACGGCGACCGGAACACGATCGATCGCTGGTGGTGGTACGGGGCAAACGACCGCGAATGCGGCTTTTAATGCCTTGAGCCCGCTGACGACGGAAGGCGATTTGATTTACTACCACAGCGGAGTGGGGACACGCATTGCGATTGGGGTAAACGGAACGTGTTTTACGAGCAATGGCACCGATCCATTGTGGGGGTCTTGTGCGACAGGAACGGTTTCTGGGTCGGGCGCAACCAATTTCATTTCCAAGTTCTCGGCCGCATCGGTAATCACCAGTTCTTCGATAAGCGACAATGGCGTAACGGTTTCGACCACCGAACCGATTTCGACAACCCAGACTTTCACTTCGACGGTTGCTACCGGCACGGCGCCGCTTGTCATTACGAGCACCACGCCGGTAGCCCATTTGACTCTTTTGCTGAATACGCAAGTCCCGGCGATCAATTTGGCTGGAACGGGCAACGGCGGAATAACCGGGCAGCTTCCGATTGGGAACGTGGGAAGCGCGGGATTGAGCGGTTTGTCGCCAATCGTTGTCGGCGCAACGGGGCAGGTTTCTTGCCCAACATGTGGTACGGGAACCGGCAACACGACATCGACTTCGTTATCGACGAATGTTCTTCCCAAGGCTAACGGGGCAAATTCGCTCATCAACTCGAGCCTTACGGACAACGGGTCAACGGTTTCGACGCCTGAGAATATGTCCGTCAATGGTTTGGCTTTTACTGGTTCTGGGACTCAACTTGTAATTGGTGGTGGGTCGGCCGGCGTGATTTTGGC